>Ga0193716_1000075_pt1 | contig 57275 bp, 48 predicted proteins | sample U2c1metaG_FD_145901 | JGI IMG/M metagenome (GOLD analysis project Ga0193716, IMG submission 145901) | Soil microbial communities from a riparian zone of the East river system, Colorado, United States - U2c1 | ecosystem: Environmental > Terrestrial > Soil > Riparian zone | place: USA: East River...
TCCTTGAGCAGGGCAATGAGAAGATCCAGCTCAAGGCCTTGCTCAAGGACATGGCCGACGAGGGGCTGATCGACAGCGCCCCCGGCCGCTCCTTTCACAAGATGGGCGGCGTCCCCAAGGTGACCGTGCTGCGCATCGTCGACGTCGGCGATGACGGCCAGGCGGTGGCGGTGCCCGAAATCTGGCATGCCGAAACACCCCCGCCCAAACTGCGCGTGATCGAACATGGCAAGCGCGGCCGCGCATTAGGCGTGGGCGACCGAATCCTCGCGCGCACCGAAGAGGCCGGAAAGGGCTGGGTCGCGCATCCGATGAAGCGGCTCGAGCGCGGCGAGGAGCAGGTGCTGGGCGTGCTCCACAAGGAAGGCGACAAGCTCTGGCTGAAGCCGGTCGACAAGCGCGAGCGCCACGAATTGATGGTGTCGGACGCGGGCGACGCTCAGGTCGGCGATCTCGTGCTGGCGGAGAAAGCGGGCCGGCCGCCGCGCATCACCGCGCGCGTGACCCAACGGCTGGGTGAGCCGTTCGCGCCGCGCAGCTTCAGCCTGATCGCGATCCACAAGCACGGCATTCCCGATGTCTTTTCGGAAGATACGATCGCCGAAGCGCTCAAGGTCGCGAAATTGCCCTTGGGCGGCGAGCGGGAGGATCTGCGGCATTTGCCGATCGTCGCGATCGACCCGGCCGATGCGCGCGATCATGACGATGCGGTGTGGGCGACGGCGGATGACGATCCCGCCAATCCGGGCGGGTTCCTCGCGATCGTCGCGATCGCGGACGTCAGTTTCTACGTCCGCCCCGGCTCCGATCTCGACCGCGAAGCGCGGCGGCGCGGCAACAGCGTCTATTTCCCTGACCGGGTGGTCCCGATGCTGCCCGAGGAATTGTCGGCCGATATCTGTTCGCTGAAGGAAGGCGCGGATCGCGCGGCCCTGGTCTGCCACCTCGTCATCGCCGCGGACGGTACGCTCAAGAGCTGGAAGTTCACCCGCGCGGTCATCCGGGTCGCGGCGAACATCGCCTATGAGGATGCCCAGGCGGCGATCGATGCTGGCGAGGGGTCGTTGCTCGAGGACGCGCTCAAGCCGCTGTGGGCGTGCTGGGCGGCGCTCGCCAAGGCGCGCGACAAGCGTGCGCCGCTGGAGCTCGATTTGCCCGAGCGGCGCGTCATTCTCGACGAGAAGGGGCGGATCATGTCGGTCGCGCCGCGCGAGCGGCTCGATGCGCACCGGCTGATCGAGGATTATATGATCGCGGCCAACGTCGCCGCCGCCAAGGCGCTCGAGGCGAAGAAGGCGCCGGTCATGTACCGCATCCACGAGCCGCCGAGCCGCGAGAAACTGGTCGCGCTCAAGGATTATCTCGACACGTTCGGGATCAGCTTCGCGCTCGGCCAGGTGATCAAGCCGGGCACGTTCAATCATCTGCTGGAGAAGGTCGGCGAGCGCGACGAGCGCCCGCAGATCATGGAGCAGGTGCTGCGCACGCAGACCCAGGCTTATTACGGCCCGGGCAATGCCGGCCATTTCGGCCTCGCGCTCGGCAGCTACGCCCATTTCACCAGCCCGATCCGCCGTTATGCCGATCTGCTCGTCCACCGTTCGCTGGTCGGTGCCTATAATCTCGCGCCCGCCGCGAGCCAGACGCGGCTGCCGGCGGAGGACGAGACCGCCTTCGTACGGATCGGCGAAGCGATCAGCGGGGCGGAGCGTCGTGCGATGGAGGCGGAGCGCGAGACGCTCGACCGCTATGTCGCGGCCTATCTGTCGACCAAGATCGGCGAACTGGTCGATACGCGCATCACCGGCGTGCAGCCGTTCGGTTTCTTCGCGACGGTGGAAGGGCTGGGCGGCGATGGGCTGGTGCCGGTTTCGACGCTCGGCCGCGAATATTTTCGCTATGATGAGGCATCGCATGCTCTGGTCGGTGACGAGACGGGCACGCGTTATACGTCGGGCTTGAAGCTCAAGCTGCGGCTGGCCGAAGCGAACCCGATTTCGGGCGCGCTTCGGTTCGAGATCGAAGGGTTCGAAGGCTCTGGTCCGCCGCAACACAGGCGCGGCGACCGCATCGCCCCTCGACGCGGGTGGCCCGCCAACATACGACACAATGGTCGACGCAGATAAGGGAGAGACGAGGATGCGGGCGTTCTGGAAGGGAGCATGCGCGCTGGCTTTGGCCGCGATGGGCGTCGGCATGGCGCATGCCGCCAAGCCCGCGCCTTCAGCCTGGGATCAGGATCGCGTGCTCGGCCGCGGCGTCAACATCATCGGCTATGACCCGCTGTGGAAGGATTTCCGCCAGGGCCATTTCAAGACCTATCATTTCTTCAAGATCCGTCAGGCCGGCTTCACCACCGTGCGTATCGTGCTCCAGTCGTTCGAGCATATGGATAAGCATAACCAGCTGCCGCAGAAATGGATCGATACGCTCGACTGGGCGGTCAACGGCGCGACCCATGCCGGGCTCAACGTCATCGTCGATGAGCATGATTATAATCTGTGCAGCGAGAATCCCGACGCCTGCCACGACAAGTTGATCGCCTTCTGGCGACAGGTCGGCCACCATCTGCGCAAGCGCAACAGCAACGTGATGTTCGAGCTGCTCAACGAGCCGCACGGGCCCCTCGACGCGGCCAAATGGAATGCCACGCTGCGCGAGCTGATTCCGATCGTGCGGCGGGACAATCCGACGCGGACCCTGGTGATCGGCCCGACCCAGTGGAACAGCCTCCACCAGATCGACACGCTCGAACTGCCGGAGAATGACCGGCACATCATCGTCACCTTCCATTATTATGACCCGATGCGCTTCACCCACCAGGGCGCGAGCTGGGTGCCGGCATTCGCCAACGTCTCGGGCGTGACCTGCTGCACGGCGGAGGAACGCGCCAAGATCGACAGCGATTTCGACCAGGTTTCCGCCTGGTCGAAGGCGCATGATCGGCCGATCCTGCTCGGCGAATTCGGGGCGCGCGAGGGCGGCGACATGGCGTCGCGCGTCGCCTGGACGAGCGCGGTCGCGCGCTCGGCGGAGCGACACGAATTCGCCTGGACCTATTGGCAGTTCGATGGCGACTTCATCGTGTGGGATATGAAGAAGGACGATTGGGTCCGCCCGATCCTGGGCGCGCTCATTCCCGGCAAAGGCTGATTATTTCAGCCCCGCCAGTATCGATTTCGCGGTAAGCGCCGCTTCAGTCGAGCAGCCCGCGACCGCGGGCGCCAGCGCCGGATTGGCGCGCGCCGCCGCGAGTTCCTGGCGGGCGGCGGCGAGATCGGTCTGGTAGGCGACTGTCGCGCGCACCGTCTGCATCGTCACCGTCGCGCCCAGCCGCCCGGCCTCGACCGCGCTCATATTGTGCGCGCCGCACACGATCCGGCTCTCGCCGTAGGCGCGTGCGCGGGTCAGGATCGGCGTTGCGCGATCCGGCTCGGCGTCGGTCAGCACCAGTCCGAAGGTCCAGCCGCGCGTCGTGTGGCCCGAGGGATAATCGTAGCTCTTGGCGAGCTCTTCCTTCGATTCGCACACTGGCCCCTTGTCGATCAGGAACGGCCGCAGCCGCTGCCAATGATCCTTGGCGGCGTTGTTGGCATGCGCCGTATCGGCATTGGCGTTGGCGAGCAGGCGATAGGTGGCGGGCGCGGTTTCGGGCGACAAGGTAACCCCTGCCGCGCAGCTGAAATCCTTCATTACGTCGATGACGGAGGAGGGGACGTCGCTGGTCGCAAGCTGCCCGCGCGGCGTGTTCAGCATCGCGCGGGTTTGCTTGAATATCTTGCGGTCGGCTTCGTAGCGTATCTCGCCCTTGAGCGGTGCGGGCGGAAGGATCGTGGTCAGATCGACGGTCTGGCTGAGATAGCCGCGATAGTCGGTCGCGGCGATCGCGGCCGCGGCCACACCGATCAGTGCGACTACGCGCAGGCCGCGAAGCGTCATCCGATCATCCTTCACAGGCGCGGCAACGTGACGCCGGTCTGCGCCATATATTTGCCGGCGCGGTCGGCATAGCTGACCTCGCACGGTTCATTGCCCTTCAGGAACAGGAACTGGCACGCGCCCTCATTGGCGTAGATCTTGGCGGGCAAGGGCGTCGTGTTGGAGAATTCAAGCGTAACATGCCCTTCCCAGCCGGGCTCGAGCGGGGTCACGTTCACGATGATGCCGCAGCGCGCATAGGTCGACTTGCCGAGGCAGATGACGAGCACGTCGCGCGGCACGCGGAAATATTCGACCGTGCGGGCGAGCGCGAAGCTGTTGGGCGGGATGATGCAGCAATCGGTCTTGCGATCGACGAAGCTGTTGTGCGCGAAATCCTTGGGATCGACGATCACGCTGTCGATGTTGGTGAAGATCTTGAATTCGTCGGAAACGCGCGCGTCATAGCCGTAGGAGGACAGGCCATAGCTGATGCAGCCGTCGCGGCGTTGTGCCTCGACGAACGGCTCGATCATGGCATGCTGCTGTGCCTGTTCGCGGATCCAACGATCGGATTGGATGGACAAATTGCAGGCTCCCCGAGGTGTGCGTGTGCGCGCTGGATTAGCGCCACTTTACCCGGTTTGGCCAGCCGCGCGGATCAGTGTGTGATCGGGGTCCCGGCAGTGCCAGCCAGAAGAGGCCGCGACGCGCGCACCAGATCGCGCAAGGCGGCCGGCACGAGCGCCAGGCCGACCGGCAGCAAAGGCGCGAACAGGAAACCCCAATAGCTGTTGTCGGGTCTGCCGAAGACCAGGAAGGCGGCCATCCACACGCCCAGCATCGCGGCCGTGCGCAGCGCATAAGCCCCGGGCCAGGCGCACCAGCCGAGTAGCGCCAGCGGCGTCGCCACCGCTGCGACCCATACGGGCAGTCCCATCAGCAGCGACGATTGCCGCGCCAGCGCGAGATCGAAGCGCCAGCCGCCCAGGCCAAGCCAGCCGGGCGATGTCACGTCGCTGGGAAGCGCCACCGCGCCGACCGAAATCATATGCAGCGTGAGCGAGGCGGTCGCGATCGCGGCGGCGCCAATCCAGGCCCGGGCCTCGCCCCGGTTGCCGCTCGCCCGGGCGGTACCCGCCATGACCAGCAGGAACGGGAATGCGAGTTCGCGCAAAAGGGCCGCCGTCAGGCCCAGCGCAACGCTGAACAGCCAATGGCGCTCGGTGCGGCAGGCGAGCGCGAGCGTGATCAGCAGGCCGGCCCAGATTTCATGCCACACCCACATGCCGGATTGCACGAACGCGCCGGCCGAGGTGGCGCTGAGCAGGATCGCGATCTCGCGGAACGGGGTTTTGAGCCGGGGCACAAGCCGGATCACGGTGGCCGCCGTTGCCGCCACCGCAAGCAGGCGGAGCAGCCATTCGGCGCCGACCGGACCGACCGTCGCTGCGATTTCCGCCAGCAAAGGCTGGCGTACGGCGGTGAAAGGCTTGAGCGGATAGCCGCTGGCGCGATGCTCCGCGGCGGCGGCGGGGTAATAAGCCTCGCCGCCGGCCACGCGCGCGGCAATCTGACGGTAGAGCGCGGCGTCGCCGCCGCCCGCGGCCCCGCCCGGCGTACCCGACGGGCGCATCGCCAATCCGGCGCCGATCACCAGAATCAGCGCCAGCAACAGGCCGAGCGCCGTACCGGGCGACAGATGCACCAGACGTGTGTGCGTGAAGGGCGATCGATGGGCGGGCATCGCCCCGGATCATGCCCCGGGAGCGGTTAAGAAGGGGTGTCGTGGGCCAGATCGGCGGGGCCGAATGCGTAGGGCAGCAATTCGGAAAGCGCATGGCGGCGTATCAGCGTGCCGTCGGCCGAACCGCAATAGACGATGATATCGCGGCCGCCGAGGTCGGCCGCCTCGTTCAAGATCTGGCGGCAGCGTCCGCAGGGGTAGATCGGCATGTCGCCCTCGACGCCCTTCGGCGTGATCGCGCCGCCGACGATCCCGATCGCAACCACATCCTTCAGCCGTCCCGCGACGTTGGCCGCCGCCAGCGCGACGGTTTCGGCGCAGAGCGACAGGCCGTAGCTCGCATTCTCGAAATTGGTGCCGGGGACGATCGTGCCGTCCTCCAGCAGCAACGCCGCGCCGACCGCGAATTTCGAATAAGGCGCGTAGGCGTTCTTGAGCGCATCCAGCGCATGGTCGATCAGCACGCGGCCGGCGACATCCTCGATCGGCACCTCAGCCACGGATGTGGAGCGCTGCGATCAGGGTGAAGAGCCGCCGCGCGGTCTCGAAATCGATCGTCACCTTATTCTCCAGACAGTCCATCAGCAGCTCGGCGCCGCCATTGTGGATTCCGCGCCGCGCCATGTCGATCGTCTCGATCTGGGCCGGATTCTGCTGCTCGCCGAGCGCGCGGAAATAGCTCTCGCAGATCGCGAAATAATCCTTGATCGGCCGCCGGAAGCGCGTGAGCCCGAGCTTGATCGTCTCGAGCGGCATCTTGCCGGTATCCGCGATGTCGATCGCCAGCCGGCCTTCCTCGACTCGCAATGTCACGCGGTAGGGGCCGGCATGACCCTTCTCCATCGGCCGGCGCGGCTCGAATCGGTTGCCCGCCAGCAGATCGTGAATCGCCACCTGCCGCTCGCGATCGGCTTCGATCGCGCGGGTCGGAAAGGTGTCGTCATCCAGTTCGATCGCAATGATGCGCGGGTCGGCCATCGATCCCGGTCTATCGCCGCGAGCAGGGCTTGGCAAAAAACATGCCCGCTAAATTTTTTATCCACAGGGCTTCCGACTTGGCCAAGCCGAGGTGCGGGGGCATGGGTTCTCAAATGGCAGAACCGATCCGACTCGTACCGATGCCGCCAGAGGGCGGCCCTCCCGCGCTTCCGCACAATGTGGAAGCCGAGGCGGCTTTGCTCGGCGCGCTGATGATCGACAATAGGCTGGTTGAGGATGTGCAGCTCAAGCTGCGCCCCGACCATTTCTATGAGCAGGTTCACGGCCGCATCTACGAAGCCATTCTTCGTATGACCGACAAGAACATGGTCGCAAATCCGGTCACGTTGCGGCCGATGTTCGAGGCCGACACCGAAATCAAGGAATTGGGTGGGCCCGCCTATCTCGCGCAGCTTACCGGCTCGGGCGCTGCCCTGATCGGCGCGCGGGATTTCGCAACCCAGGTCTATGATCTCGCGCTTCTGCGTGCGCTGATCGGCGTTGGACGCGAGATGGTCGAAAAGGCGGTCGATACGTCTGAATCGGTCGATCCCAAGAGTCAGATCGAAGAGGCGGAGGTCGCGCTTTATCGCGTGGCAGAGGAGGGGGGCGAACAGGGTTCGGTCAAGACCTTTGCCCAAGCGACCAAGCTCGCGGTGGAGCAGGCGGAGCGCGCGCTCAATTCGGGCGGCCACGTTTCGGGCGTCACGACCGGTCTCGACAGTGTCAATTCCAAGATGGGCGGTTTGCATCCCTCCGATCTGATCATCCTCGCCGGGCGTCCCGGCATGGGCAAGACCTCGCTCGCCACCAATATCGCGTTCAACGCGGCGCGCCGCCTGACCCGCGACCGAGAAGACGGCGTTCCGGACGACAAATCGGTCGGTGCTGGGGTCGCCTTCTTCAGTCTGGAAATGTCGGCCGATCAGCTGGCGACGCGCATTCTGGCGGAGAATTCGGGGATCAGCGCCGAAAATCTGCGCATGGGCAAGATCAGCCAGCAGGATTTCCGCAATCTCGCGCGCGCTGCCGCCGAACTCGAAGGCCTGCCGCTCTATATCGACGACACGCCGGGCCTGACGATCGCGGCGCTGCGCACCCGCGCGCGCCGGCTCAAACGTCAGCGCGGCATCGGTATGATTGTGGTCGATTATCTTCAGTTGCTCCAAGGCTCTGGCCGGAATGCCGGCGAAAATCGGGTGCAGGAGATTTCGGAAATCAGCCGTGGCCTCAAGCAACTCGCCAAGGAATTGTCGGTCCCGGTGATGGCCTTGTCCCAGCTCAGCCGCGCGGTCGAAAGCCGCGAGGATAAGCGGCCGCAGCTTTCGGATCTGCGCGAATCCGGCTCGATCGAGCAGGACGCCGACATCGTGCTGTTCGTGTTTCGCGAAGAATATTACGTGAATGCGCGCGAACCCAAGCGGCCGGATTCCACCAGCGGCACGGAGGTCCATGCCGCGCACGAAAACTGGATGAAGGAGGCGCAGGACGTGTTCGGCCTGTGCGAGCTGATCGTCGCCAAGCAGCGCCATGGCGCCACCGGCAAGGTGAAGCTCAAGTTCGAGGCCCGGATCACCAAATTCAGCGATCTCGCGGACGAATATGCCGGCTAAGCTGCCGTTCAAGCCTTAGCCTCTTTTCTTATCCGGCCGTTGGGCGCACCAAGCGCCCCTCATAATCCGGAGCATCCATGCGCCTCGTCTCGCTCGCCGCGCTTGCCAGCGCGCTCGTTTTTGCAACGCCGATCCATGCCGCGCCTGCCGCGATCGCGCCGCTCAGTTTCGTCGAACGGACCTTGCCCAATGGCCTCCGCGTCTTCGCCATGCCCGACAAGGGCACGACCAGCGTCTCGGTTCAGGTCTGGTACGATGTCGGCGGCCGCGACGATCCCAAGGGGAGATCGGGTTTCGCGCACATGTTCGAACATCTCATGTTCAAGTCGACGCGCAACATGGCGTCGGAGGAGATGGACCGGCTGACCGAGGATGTCGGCGGCAACAACAATGCGTCGACCGACGACGATTTCACCGAATATCACGAGGTCGCGCCCGCCAACCATCTCGAGCGGCTGCTATGGGCGGAATCCGAGCGGATGGGCGCGCTGGTGGTGGACGAGCCGACCTTCGTGTCCGAGCGTCAGGTGGTGGAGGAGGAGCTGCGCGGCGATGCGGCGCGGCCTTATGACAATCTGTTCCGGCTCGACGTGCCGGCGGCGAGCTACACGACCAGCTCTTATGCGCGCTCGCCGATCGGCAGTATCGCCGATCTCGACGCCGCCACCCTGGACGATGTGCGTGCCTTCCACGCTCAATATTACCGGCCGGACAATGCCGTGCTGGTTGTGTCGGGCAATTTCGATCCGGCCCAGCTCGACCGCTGGGTCGATCGCTATTTCGGCCCGATCGCGCGGCCGGCCTGGCCGATCCCGCGCACTTTCGTGGCGGAGCCGCCGCGCACGGCGGGCCGACGTTACATCCTGCATGCGCCCAACACGCCTTTGCCGGCGGTGGTGCTGACCTGGCAGTTGCCGCCCATCACCGACCCCGATCACGCGGTGATCAATGTGATCGACGGGATTTTGTCGGGCGGGGAGAGTTCGCGGCTTTATCAGTCGCTGGTCTATCATGACCAGGTCGCGGCGGAGACGGGCGTGCAGGCCGACATGCGCAAGGGCGCGGGCATGTTTTCGGTCTATGGCGTCGTCGCCGGCGGCAAGGATCCGCAGACGGTTGAGGCGGGGCTGCGACGGCAAGTCGGCCTGATGCGCGATCAGGGCGTCACCGCCGAAGAACTGACCCGCGCCAGAAACCAGGTCCTGACCTCCGCGCTCAAGGAGCGCGAGACGGCCGAGGGGCGCGCCAGTACGCTCGCGGCCAACGTGATTCTCGAACAGGATCCGCACGCGGCCGACAAGCGCCTCGCCGCGATCCAGGCAGTCACCGCCGCCGACGTCCAACGCGTCGCGCGGCGTTTGCTCGCGGACGATCGCGCGGTGACGATTACCTATCTCCCCGCTCAGGATGGCGCAGCGATGGAATCGGTGCCGATAGCGGCGACGGTCGCCACGACCGCCCTGGCTGTTCCGCCCAACGTTCCGGTGGTGGTCGCCGCGGCGCCGGCCGAGCGCGTCCAGCCGCCCGCGCCGGGCGCGCCGGTTACGCCGGTGCTGCCGGTGCCGGTCGAGCGCCATCTCGCCAACGGCATGCGCCTGGTCGTGATCGAACGTCACGCGCTGCCGATCGTGACCGCCTATATGGTTGCCGACGGCGGCTCCTCGACCGATCCGGCGGGCCGGGCCGGTCTTGCCGAGCTGACCGCCGATCTGCTCACCAAGGGTACGCCGACCCGCTCGGCCACCGATGTCGTGCGCGAGGTCGAAACGCTCGGCGGCGCGATCGGCGGCGATGCGGTGCGGGACGGCATGTTTCTCAGCCTCACGGTCAAGTCGGACCAACTCGCACCGGCGATGAATGTCTTCGCCGACGTCGCCATGCATCCGACCTTCAAGCCCGAAGAGCTGGAACGCGAGCGCGCCCAGGCGCTCGACGGTCTCAAGGTCGCCTATAGCGAACCCAATCAGCTTGCCTCGATGGTCGCGTCGCGCGCCGTCTATGGCGATGGGCCTTATGGCAAGCCCGCGGACGGCACGCCGACGTCGCTACAGGCGATCCGCCCGGCAGACGTTGCCGCCGGCTACCGCGCTTATTGGCGGCCGGATGCGACCACTTTGGTGATGGCGGGCGATATCACCGTCGATCAGGCCGAGCAGATGGCGAAGGCCTTGTTCGGCGGTTGGGCCAGGCCGGCCACGCCGCCGCGACCGTTGCCGTCGGCAGGCGTTCCAGCCCTGCCGCACATGGTCGTGGTCGACATGCCGCAGACGCCGCAGGCGTCGGTGGTGGTCGCGCGCGTTGCGATCGCCCGCAGCGATCCGCGTTATTATCCGATGCTCGTTGCCGATGCCGCATTGGGTGGCGGCTTCAGCGGGCGGCTCAATCAGGAAATTCGGGTCAAGCGCGGGCTCGCTTATGGCGCCGGCTCGTCCTTCCAGGCACGCCGTTCGCCCGGGCCGCTCGCGGCTTCGACCAGCACCAAGAACCCGACCGTCCCCGACGTGATCGATCTCATTCGCGGCGAGATGACGCGGATGGGGACCGATCTGGTGCCTGTGGCCGAACTGGATGCGCGCAAGGCGACGCTGGTGGGATCGTTTGGCCGCGAGGTCGAGACCACCGACGGACTTGCCGGCTTCCTCGCCGGGCTGGTGCTGGAAGATGTCTCGCCGGGCGAAATCGGGCGCTATTCGACCGGGGTCAACTCGGTCACGCCGGAACAGGTGCGCAGCGTTTCGAAGGAGCTGATCGATCCGGCGCCGGCAAGCGTGATCGTGGTCGGCGACGCGGCGCAGTTCCAGGCGAAATTGCAGGCCAAGGGGGCGAAGGCGCAGATCATTCCTGTCGCCAAGCTCAACCTGGACAGCGCCGGTCTGCAATAGCAGGCCCCAGCACGATCCCGACAACGCCGGTCTGCATTAGCAGTCCGGCGCGCCAGGGAGACGTTAATTCACGCGATCAGCTTGGTGGCTTCGGCGCCCATCATCAGGATCGCCATCCACAAGGCGGCGGAGGCCGAGACGATCAGCGCCAGGCTGCGGCGCGGCGACCATTTGTCGACATCGGTTGCGGTGGCAGCGACGGTGCGCTGGGCCAGATGCTGCTGAAGCGCGAGCACGGGTGAAGGCGTGGACGCGAAATCGCCCAGATCGCTGCCCAGCTGCGGCGCCGGCGCGGCCGAAGCCTGCGTCGACAGATACTCTTCACGAAGCTTAGCGACCGCCATAAATCACCTCTGCACCTAAATATGCCCCCGAACTATGCCTCCAAGAGCCTTTCCAAATCGTTACTATTCTAGGTTAGATTTCCGTTAACGCCGGGGCCGATCGCCTCCCACGCGCTGGACACGGTGGCGAGCATATCGCGCACCTGGGTTATCGCGGTCTGGCGGTCGATGCCGGGCGTCGGTCCGAGCAAGCGGCGCGCCTCGCGGTAGATGCGGCCAAGATTGTCCGCGATCTCGCCCCCCTTGGTATAATCGAGCGAGGATTCGAGCCCGTGCAGCAGCGAAATGACCCGCGCCTGCGTGGCGTTGCGGCGTGCCAGATCGCGCGCGGCCTCGGCCGCCTGCAGCACGCCCAGCCCCTTCAGAAGCTCCTCGAACATGATGAGGACAAGGCCATGCGGCGTCGCGCCCTGGACGCGGGACGCAACGTCGATGTCGCGATAGCGCGCGTCGGGCGCGGCGTAGCGGGATGGGGCTCCGAACATTAGTCTGATTTGCTCCACGCTGCGATTTGCTGGGTCATGTAGGATTGGATCGATTTGTACGACGCGACGCGCGTGTTCATCGTCGAGAACTGGTCGGTGAGCTGATCCTTGTAGGCGCTCTCCTGCGTCTGCAGCTTGGTTTGTGCGTCCGCGAGCGACTTGGTCTGGTTGGTCAGCGAGGCGCTGAGCGAATCCAGGACGCCACCGGTCGCACGCAGGCTGTCGCGGATGCCCTGAAGAATGCCTGACAGGCCAGCATCGATCGTGATCGTGGCGGTGCCGACATTGCCGAGCACCTGGATAGCGAGGCCCGGAGCCACCGACGTTATCGAGGCGACCAGGCCACTGGGATCGGTAGAGCTGGGCAGGAAGCTGGTCTGGTCCACACCAACGCCGAGTTTTCCCCCGACCGGCGGACCTAGAACGATGCTGCTGACCGTATAGGTGCCAGGCTTGGTATTGCCGATCGCGCTCGTCACCTTGATCAGCGGATTGTCGCTGCGTTGGGTCGGATTGAACATCGCCTCGACCGCATCCGGATAGGTCGCAAGCGCGGTGGCGAGCTTGGTGCTGTCGACCGTGAGCGTGCCGTCCTGCCCGGTCGAGACGCCGATCTCAGCCAGCGTCTGCGGCCCGTTGGGATAGGAGCTGAGCGCGGTCGAGGTGATCTTCGACAGCTGGGTCTGCATCTGGCGGATCGCGGCGTTGCCGTAGAGCGGGCCCTGGCCGGTGCCGCCGCTGCCGACCGCGGTCGCGGCCGAAAGTTCGGCTTTCAGCGAATTATAGGCCGAGACATAATCCCCCACCGCCTGCGTGATCGCGTCGGTCGGACGCGTCAGGCCCAGGTTGACCGTGGTGCCGACCTTGGCCGAAACCAGGTTGAGCGTCACGCCCGGGATCAGATCGCCGATCGAATTGCTGCTGTGGCTGCTGTCGACGCCGTCCATGCGGACGATCGCATCCTGCGCAGGCTGCGCCTGCGTCATCTGCTCGCCGGCGCCGGTCGAGGCGAACCGCGTCAGATCGGTGCTCGCGTCGTCATTGGCGGCTAGCGAGAAGCTGTTGGCCGCGCCGGTCTGCCCCTTGATGACAAGCCGCGCACCGCTCGAATCCGTCACGACGGTCGCGGTCACACCGCTTGGCGTTGCGCCCGTGTTGGTTGCGTTGATCGCGGCGGCGAGCCCGCTCATCGTGTTGTTGGCTGCAGTGATCGCTATGTTGAAGGTAGGCGCCGAAGTGCCCGTTCCGACTTTCAGCGTGAGGCTGCCCTCGCCGACGGGAGTCGCGGCCGTCAGAAGCGTTGTCGAAACGAGCGATTGTGCAGTCGCAAGCTGACGGACCTCGATCTGCGCCGAGAGCGCGCTGAGGTTGGTGCCGGCCTGCGTGGTCGCCGTCAGGATCGAACTGTCCGAGGTGGACGGCTGCGACTTGAGCGTCCCGCCCGCAACCAGCGACTGCAGCGCGCTGGCGAAAGCATCGATGCCGCTGGTCAGCGTGCCGAGCGTGCTGATCTTGGCGGTATTCGCGGTCTGCTGATCGGTGATCGCGCTGACCTTGGGATCGTAGCTCGCCGAGACGAGCTGCGAGACGAGCGTCGTCGTGTCGATGCCCGAACCCGCGCCGAGCGCGGTCAGGATCGCCGAACCGTTCGGCGCCGACGACGAGGTCGTCGACGTCGTCGCGGGCGTCGCGGTCGACGAGGTGGCTGAGGTTGTGGTCATTGCAGCATCGGCTCCGGTTTGGAGTAACGGCTAAAACGGAGGTGGATTAAGGCCGCCGGGTCGCGGCTCGCATGGTTAATTGGCGACATTGCCGTCCTCGTCGAAACGGACGTCGGCCGGCACCTCGACCGTCGGCTGGCCGACGCCTTCGGCCATGGCGCGGTCGAGGTTGAAGACGAAGGCAAGCACCGTCGCGACGGCGATATAGAGGTCCTCGCGGATGATCTCGCCCGGCCGCGACGTGTAATAGATGGCGCGGGTCAGCTGTGGGTAGGACAGCATCGGCACCGCATTGTCGTTGGCGAGTTCGCGGATCGCCTGCGCGGTCTCGTCGGCGCCCTTGGCGAGAACGATCGGCGCGGCGTCGAAGCCCGGGCGGTAACGCAGCGCGACCGCGAAGTGGGTCGGGTTGGTCAGGATGAGGGTCGCTTCCTTGACCGCCTTGCGCGCCGACGCATTCAGGATCGCGCGCTGCTTGCTGCGGATATGGCCCTTCATCTCGGGCGAGCCATCCGATTCCTTATGCTCGTCCTTAACTTCCTGCTTGGTCATCCGCATGCGGGCGTTGCGGCGGATGATCTGGATCGGCACGTCGATCCCCGCAATGCCACCGAGCGCCAGCGCCATCACCAGCACGATGAAGCGGAAGATCCGGCCGATATCGGTAAGCCCGCTCACGATGTCCTGGCGGCCGAGACCCATGATCTGGCCCCAGCGTCCATGCAGCGTAAAATAAGCGATGCTGCCGAGCAGGATGACCTTGGCGAAGGCCTTGCCGAATTCGACGATGCCCTGCACACCGAACAGGCGCTGGATGCCGGTCAGCGGGTTGAGCTTGGCGGGCTTGAAACCGAGCGCGCTCGGGCGGAAGCCAAGTGAGCCGGTCATCGCCGGCGTGCCGACCGCGGCGGCGGCGGTAAAGGCGAACAAGGTCACGAGCGGCATCACCACGATGGCCAGCAGGCTCAATATGGCGCGCGAGGGATTGAAATTGGCGATGTCGCCGGCGTTGAAGGTCAGGCCTTGCCCGAGCATCCTTTCGCACGCGCCGACCATCCACGGGCCCGCGAGCGCGATCCAGGCGGCGCCGGCGAGGACGGTGACGGCCGTGCTGAGCTCTTTCGACTGAAGGACGTCACCGCGCTCCGCCGCCTCACGCTCGCGCTTGGGCGTCGGCGATTCTGTCTTCTGATCGCGATCGGGCGTGTCGGCCATGATCGCTTTCTGACCGAGCGAGGTTAATAGCCGGTTAGGACAGGTTGCGATTTTGTGTGGGCACGCGGCGCGCTAGAGGATGACGATGCTCGATAACATTCGTTCGGCCCTGTTTCTGCCCGCCTCCAATCCGCGCGCGATCGAAAAGGCGCGCGGGCTGGCGTGCGACCTGGTCATTCTCGATCTGGAGGATGCCGTCGCCGATGCCGACAAGGACAGCGCGCGTACGGCGGCGGTAACCGCCGCAGACGGCACGTGGGGCGAACGGCTGCTGGCCGTCCGGCTCAACGGACGAGGACCGTGGCACGACGCCGATCTTGCGGCTTTGGCCGGACTTTCGGCGATTGACCTGATCGTCGTGCCGAAGGTCGAGACGCCCGAATATGCCGAGGCGCTGGCGGGCCGGCTCGCGCGGCCGCTACTGGCGATGATCGAAACGCCGTCCGGTATCTATGCCGCGCGCGACATTGCCGGCGTGGCGGGCGTCGTCGGCCTGCTCGCGGGCTCGAACGATCTCACCTCCGCGCTGCGCCTGCCGGGCGGGCGGGCCGGGCTGACGCTGGCGCTGCAATCGATCGTGCTGGCGGCCCGCGCGGCGGGGATCGCCGCGTTCGACGGCGTGTTCAATCGGCTCGACGACCCGCAGGCCCTCGAAGTGGATTGTATCGCCGGGCGGGCGATGGGGTTCGATGGCAAGAGTCTGATCCACCCCAATCAGATCGATGTGGCCAATGCGGTCTTCGGTCCATCGGCCGAGGAACTGGAGGAAGCGCGTGCGCTGATCGCGGCCGCGACCGGCGGTGCCGAGCGTTTCCGCGGTCGCATGATCGAGGCGATGGACGTGGATGCGGCGCGACATGCGCTGAGGCGAGCAGGGCTGGCCTAGCGCACCGGGCATCCCCCGCCTATATGGCCCCGAATCCTTCTTACATCCGCGGGGATTCATGACCATCGAACTCGGCCTTACCTTTGACGACGTACTGCTCCGGCCTGGTGCGTCCGAGGTGTTGCCGACTGCCGCCGACACCAGCACCCGCGTGACGCGCGAAATCGGCCTGATGATCCCGTTCATGTCCTCGGCGATGGACACCGTCACCGAGGCCGACATGGCGATCGTGATGGCGCAACTGGGCGGCATCGGCGTGCTCCACCGCAATCTCGACATCGATGAGCAGGCGGCTGCGGTGCGTGCGGTCAAGCGGTTCGAAAGCGGCATGGTCGTCAATCCGATTACGCTGACGCCGACCCAGACACTGGCCGAAGCGCGCGCGCTGATGGAGCGTCATCACATTTCCGGTTTTCCGGTGGTCGAGAAAAGCGGCAAGCTGGTCGGCATTCTGACGCATCGCGACATGCGCTTTGCCGAGCGGCCCGATCAGCCGGTCGCGGAACTGATGACGAGCCAGAATCTCGCCACGGTCAGCACCGGTGTAAGCTCGGCCGATGCCCAGCGCCTGCTCCACCAACGCCGGATCGAGAAATTGCTGGTGGTCGACGAAGCCTATCATTGCGTCGGCCTGATCACGGTCAAGGATATCGAGAAAGCGGTGACTTATCCCACCGCAACCAAGGACGGTACCGGCCGGTTGCGCGTGGCCGCGGCCACCACCGTCGGCGACAAGGGCTTTGCCCGCACCGAGGCGCTGATCGACGCCGAGTGCGACCTGATCGTGATCGACACCGCGCACGGCCATAACAGGGAAGTGGCGCGCGCGGTCGAGCGGGTGAAGCGCCTGTCCAATTCGATCCAGATCATCGCCGGCAACGTCGCCACCGCCGAAGGAACGCGCGCGCTGATCGACGCGGGCGCGGACGGGATCAAGGTTGGGATCGGCCCGGGATCGATCTGCACCACCCGCGTCGTCGCGGGCGTCGGCGTGCCCCAGCTCACCGCGGTGATGGAAGCTGCCGAAGAAGCCTGGAAATCGAACGTGCCGGTGATCGCTGATGGTGGGCTGCGCACCTCGGGCGATGTCGCCAAGGCTCTGGCGGCGGGCGCATCGAGCGTGATGGTCGGATCCTTGCTCGCGGGAACCGACGAAGCGCCGGGCGAAACCTTTCTGTATCAAGGGCGTGCGTTCAAATCCTATCGCGGGATGGGATCGGTCGGCGCGATGGCGCGCGGCTCGGCCGACCGCTATTTCCAGCAGGAAGTGCGCGATCAATTGAAGCTGGTGCCCGAAGGAATCGAAGGCCAGGTGCCCTATAAGGGTCCGGCCAAGGACGTGATCCATCAGCTCGTCGGCGGCGTGAAGGCGGCGATGGGCTATACCGGCGCCGCGACGTTGGAGGAGCTGCGCCAGCGCGCGCGCTTCATCCGCATCACCAATGCGGGCCTGCGTGAAAGCCACGTCCATGACGTGACGATCACGCGCGAGGCCCCCAATTACCCCTCGTTGGGGTGATTTTCGCCGCGGGCATGGCTGAATGACTCCGGCCGCTCGCCTCCAGGCCGCGATCGAGATCGTCGATGAGGTAGTCGCCGCCGCGCGTGGTGGCGGGGCCGCCGCCGATACGCTGATCGCGCGCTATTTCAAGACGCGCCGCTATGCCGGTTCGAAGGATCGCCGCGCGGTCCGCGAGCTGGCTTACGCCGCGATCCGCCGCGCGGGCGAGCTGCCGGCGAGCGGACGCGCGGCTTTGATCGGGCTGACGCAGGATCGGCCCGAATTGATCGACCTGTTCGATGGTTCGCATAATTGCCCGGTGCCGATTGGCGATGAACCCGCGGCGCCCGCCGGGATTGCGCCCGCCTGGCTTGAGAAGAAGCTCGCGGCCACGCTCGGACCGGGGGAACTGCCGGCATTGCTCGATCGCGCGCCGCTCGATTTGCGGGTCAACCGTCTCAAGGCGACGCGGGACGAGATAATGCGTGAATTGCCGGACGCAGTGCCGGGCGCGCTTTCACCCGATGCGCTGCGCCTGCCCGAAGGCTCCAGGGTCGAGGATCTGCCTGCTTTCAATCAGGGGCGGGTCGAGGTGCAGGACGAGGGCAGCCAGCTGATCGTCGCTGCCTGCGCCGCCGCGTCCGGCATGATCGTGGTGGATCTGTGCGCGGGAGCGGGCGGCAAGACGCTCGCGCTCGCGGCGGCGATGGCGGGGCAGGGGCGGCTGATCGCCTGCGATGTCGATCGTTCGCGCCTGTCGCGGCTCGCGCCGCGCGCCCAGCGCGCCGGCGCGACGTTCATCGAGGCGCGACTGCTCGACGGCAATCGCGAGGCGCAGGCGCTCGCCGATCTCGCGGGCCAGGCGGACGTGGTGCTGATCGACGCGCCTTGTTCGGGCACGGGCACGTGGCGCCGCAATCCCGAGGCGCGCTGGCGCCTGACCCCCGACCGGCTCGACCGGTTGCGCGCGATGCAGGCGACCGTCCTCAGGACCGGCGCGCCGCTGGTCAAACCGGGCGGACGGCTGGTTTACGCGGTCTGCTCGCTGCTGGACGAGGAGGGCAAGGCCCAGATCGACGCCTTCCGCGCCGCCAACCCGGAGTGGACGCTTGTCGATCCGCTCGAAGCAGGGCTCCCGCACGGCCCCGGTCGCCGGCTCACGCCCGCCCATGACGGCACGGACGGCTTTTTCATCGCCGCGCTGGCCCGCACGTGCTAGATCGCCAATCTCATATACTGGAGTTGTTGATGCGTTTCTCGCCTGTCGCGCTCGTTCTCGCGCTTGGTCTCGCCACCCTTTCCTCAAGCAGCTTCGGCCAGCGCCGGGACGATCAGATCGATCCGCGCAGCCTTGCTTTGCTGCATCAGGGCGAGGCGCTGCGCGCCGCCGGCAACTTCACCGGCGCGGAAGACATGCTTGAAAGCGCGCTCGCGATCGATCCGCGTAACCGCAGCGCTTATGTCGCGCTTGGTCGGGTCGCGCAGGGGCAGGGGCTGCCGGGCAAGGCGGTGCGCTTCTATCGCGACGCGCTCGCGCTGGATCCCAACGATCTGACCGCGCTCGCCGGCCAGGGCGAGGCGATGGTCCAGAAGGGCGCGGTCGAACGCGCCCGCGTCAACCTCGCGCGCATCAACCAGCTCTGCAAGGGCAGTTGCCCGCAGGCGGTGGCGCTCAACGCCGCTATCGCCAAGGGTCCGCCGGTCGAAGTCGCGGTCGCGCAGGCGACGACCAAGGTTCCGCCCAAGGGCCAGGAAGCCGAGACCCAGAAGCAGCAATAATCAGGAAAGCGAGCGCGCAACCGCCACGAAATCCTCGATCGTCAGCGTTTCGGCGCGACGGGTCGGATCGATCCCGACCTTTTCCAGCGCGGCCAGTCCGCCGGGCAAGCCCTTGAGGCTCTGGCGCAGCATCTTGCGCCGCTGACCGAAGGCCGCGGCGGTAAGGCGTTCGAGCATGGCAAAGCGAACGCCCTCGGGCTGCGCTGCGGGTACGATATGCACGACCGCCGACATCACTTTTGGCGGGGGCACGAAGGCCGATCGGTGGACGGGCAGCGCGATCCTGGGCGTCGCGCGCCACTGGGCGAGCACCGCCAGCCGGCCGTAATGATCGCTATCCGGCTTCGCGACGATCCGCTCCGCCACTTCCTTCTGGAACATCAAGGTCAGCGATTGCCACCAGGGCGGCCAACGCTCCCCGCTGAGCCAGCGTACCAGCAAGGCGGTCCCGACATTGTAGGGCAGGTTGGCGACGATATGCGCGCCTTCGCCGACGGTCACGGCTTCGTCGATGTCGAGCGCATCGCCCTGGATCACGTGCAGTCTGCCCGGAGCGGCGTCGCTCAATTCGGCCAAAGCGGGCAGGCAGCGGCGATCGCGCTCGACCGCGGTGACGTGCGCGCCCGCGCCGATCAGCGCGCGGGTAAGCCCGCCCGGTCCCGGGCCGACCTCATAGACGCGTGCTTCGTCCAGCGGGCCCGGTATGCGCGCGATCCGGTCGAGCAACTGGCCGTCGAGCAGGAAGTTCTGGCCGAGCGATTTCTCGGCGGACAGGCCATGCCGCGCGATCACGTCGCGCAGCGGCGGCAGATCCAGCTTCACTGGACGCGCGCGCGATTCTCCGCGCATTCATGAGCGAGCCGGATCGCGGCGATGGTTGCACCCGGATCCGCCTGATTCTTGCCGGCGATGTTGAACGCGGTGCCGTGGTCGGGCGAAGTGCGGATGATCGGCAGACCGAGCGTGATGTTGACGCCTTCGTCGAAGTGCAGGGTCTTGAGCGGGATCAGCGCCTGATCGTGATAGAGGCACAGCGCGGCGTCGTATCGCGCCCGCGCGCGAGGATGGAACATCGTATCCGCCGCGAGCGGACCGTCGATATAGATGCCTTCCTCGCGCAGCCGTTCGAGCGCGGGGATGACGATATCGATCTCCTCGCGGCCGAGCGCACCGCTTTCGCCGGCATGGGGGTTCAGCCCCGCGATAGCGAGGCGCGGCCGCTCGATCCCGAAATCGCGCGCCAGACCGCGTTCGGTGGTGCGCGCGCGCGACACGATCAGGTCGATCGAAATGACGTCCGACACGTCCTTGAGCGGAATGTGCGTGGTGATCGGCACGGTGCGCAAGGTTGGCCCCGCCAGCATCATCACGACATTTTCGCGTGCGATACCACAGCGTTCGGCGACGAATTCGGTCTGACCGGGATGGACGAAGCCGATGCCGTAGAGCTGCGCCTTGGAGACCGGTCCGGTCACCAGGCCGCAGGCCGCGCCCGATCGCGCCAGGCCGACCGCAAGTTCGAGCGAATCCAGCGAGCAGCGCGCGCCGGGAATATTGGGCTCGCCCGGTATGATCTCGCCCGCATCTTCAAGCTGGATCAGCGGCAACGCCTCGCCGAACACGGCCAACGCGTCCGCTGGTTCGGAGATGCGCGCGATCGGGCCGGACCAGACCGCCTCGATCGAGCGCACGTCGCCGACCACGAAGAAGGGGTGCAATCCCTGCTCGACCCGGCGCTCCCAGGCCTTGGTGGCGACTTCGGGGCCGACGCCGGCGGGATCGCCGAGCGCCACCGCGAGCGGGGGCAGCCCGTCAGCGATATTCGATGACGGCATCGCGCCGTATGTCGCGCAGATAACGGCGTGCGCGCATGTTCACGCGTTCGTCCGACATTTGCGTGGAGACCTCGTCGAACGACGGCACGGTCTTGTCGATCGGATCGTCGCGTCCGCACACGACCAGGCTATGGACGCCGCCCTCCGAACCGCCAAACGGTGGGGTCGCCTCGCCGACGCGCAGGTCGATCAGGATCGGCTGGAGCTGCGGGGGCAGATCGCGGATCTTGATCTGGTCGCTGTCGACTATCTCCGCATTCCACTTCTTTGCGAAGTCGGCCACGTTGCCGCACCCCTTGAGGGTCTTCAGATCTTCGGTGAAGGCGGTGACCTTGGGCTGCGCCGTCGCCTTGTCGACGTTGGCCGGAAAGCTGATCGTGATCTGCTTGAGCGTCACCAGCGCGTCGCGCGGATCGGTGGTCAGCACCTGGCGCTTGTCGACCAATGCAATGATCGAAAAGCCGCCACCGACCGGGATCGGTCCGCCGACCTGGCCGGGGGTCATGTCCTTCACCGCATTGGCGAGCTGATCGGGCAGCCGTTCGGCGCGCACCCAACCCAAGTCGCCGCCGACCGGCGCGGTCGAGGCTTCCGAATATTGGCGTGCATAAGCCGGGAAGGACGCGCCCTGGCGGATCTGTTCGAGGATACGCTGGGCGTTCGCCGCCACCTGCTGTTCGTTCGCCGGCGTCGCCGACAGATAGATTTCGGAGACGTGATATTCCGGCGCGCCCTTGTCGGCCTGCATCCGCTTGATGACCTGGTTGACCTCTTCGTCGCTCACGCTGACGAACGGTTCGACCTCGCGCCCGAGCAGGCGGCGCCACGCCATTTCGCCTTCGATCTGGCGCTTCAGCGAAACGTCGCTCGATCCCATGCCTTTGATCATCGCGCTGAATTCGGCAGGCGTCTTCTTGAACTGGTTGGCGGCGCGCGCGTAGGAGGCGGCAACCTCGGACTTCTCGATCGTGATCTTGTTGGCGGCAGCCTCCTGGATCTCGAGCGTCTCGTCGATCAGGTTGGACAGGACCTGCGCGCGCAACCGTTCCCTTTCGTCATCCGGAATCTTGCCGTTGCTCGACGCGAGCACCAGCGCCAGACGCTGATCGACGTCGGTATCGGTGATGATCGCACCGTTGATGATCGCGGTCGCCTTGCGCACCGACGGGTCGCGCGGCGCCAGCAGCTTCACATCGTCGGAAAGGCCCAGAGCACTCGCCGCCGACTGATCGTCATCGGACTGCGCCCGCGTCATCATGGGTGTCGCCGTCAGTATCATGGCGGCGAGAAAACTCCCCGCACGCATCATCCTACGTCCCTTCACGCCCACTCCGTCGCTTATCGGTAAGGGCCCGCCATGGCCCAATATGGCTGAACGCACGCTTAGCGGCCTAAATTCTTCAAGGCCAGCCGCAAGCTGAACGTGCTGCCGCGTCGCGCGTCGCCCGTTTGGTCATAATCCTTGCGCCAGGTCACCCCCAGCGAGATGCACTCATTCTCGTAGAGCAGTCCCAGCCGATCGCGCACCGGCTGATAGCCGTCGGCCATGGAGGTCGGGTCGTCCTTGTGCGTGGTCAGATCGATCACGGTCGACCCGAATACCGACCAGTAGCGCGCCAGCTGGACGCGCGCGCCCAGCCGGACCTCGGACAGATCGCGCAGATCCTCGATCGACGTATCGATGTTGCGATTGAACTTGAGATAGCCGACTTCGACATAGGTGTTGTGGCTGCCGACGGTGGCGTCGATTTCGTTGCGCCGCACCGCCAGATTGTCCTTGTCGAGGCGGAAGCGCTCGGTCACCTCGATCAGGCTGCCGTACTTCACGGTCACCCGGCCGACATAGTCGGAGAAGCGATCGGACAGGCCGGTGCCGGGCGGCAGGATGGTCGGTTCGCTGCTCAGCCGATAGCTTTGCCCCACGATCGCGCGGATATCGAGTTTGGGGCGCGTGTAATTCCACTCGCCACCATAGGTAACGCGGCTCGAATCTTCCCACCGGTCATAGCCGGAGAAGCGGTTGAGCGCGAAAAGGTTGGAATCCTCTAGGTCGACCGAACGTGAATCTTCGTCCGGAATGTCCAGATTCTTGACGTGGGGTTCCGCCACGATCTGGACGCGCGGTACGATCTGCTGGGTGCCGCCGAACAATTCGCCGACGAACGGCCAGCGCATGTCGGCCGCGAGCGCGCCGATGCCACGCGCGTGCCAGCCGTCCACGCCGCGATAGAGCGGGGTCGTCGTCGCGGCGCTGTCGTCGGTGTGGTAGATGTCCGCGCGCGAATAAGCGGTGAAGGTCACTTCCTGACCGATCGGCGTCAGCGTGCGCAGGTCCCAGCGCAGCCCGGCGAAGGCACGTTGCGTGTCCTGCCCGTCGGTCCGGGTCAGCGCGAGGCTGTTAAGCTGCGCGGTGAAAATACCGCCGAGCACGGGATCGGCGAAGCGCCGGCGATAGTCGATCGCGGGCAAGGCGATCGGCTGCTGGCCTTCGCGATAATTGTTGGTGGGCCCGCCGACGGTGGTCGTGGGTGCCCGCAAATCCTGCACGAACCAGCCCGCGATCGAAAGATAGCTATCCTCGTCGATCCGCTCCGCCTTCAGCGTCGAACGCAACCGATCGTCGTTCGAGATATAATAGCGCTTCATGAAGGTGCGATCGGAAGCCAGCCGCAGCGCGCCATGGATCGTCCAATTAGGGTCGAGCTGCCAGGTGCCGTTGGCGTCGATATAGCCGCGGAAATCCTTGTCCGTCTCCGCCACCGGTGTGGCGATGCCGGTACCGGCGGTTGCCGGGAGGCGCGAACCGTAGGTGACCATGCCGCTTACCTGATAGGCGCCACGCTCGGTCAGCGCGCGATATTGCGCCTCCAGTGCGGGCAGCACCGCGGTGTAGAGATGCGGTGTGATCGTCAGATCGCGATTGGTGCCGAGCTGAAGATAATAAGGCAGGTCGATCTCGACGCCGTTGCTCTTGTTGACCTGGAAATTGGGCAGGAGCAGGCCCGAGCTGCCCTGGCCCGTGTCCGATCCGTCGGGATGCGAGAATGCCGGCAGCGCCAGGATCGTCTGGCCGAATACGGTGAAGCGCGCATCGCGGTAGCTGATGCGGTGCTTGCCTTCGTCCACGATCACACGGACGGCGGTGATCTGCCACGACGGACGCTTGGGGCAGCCGCTATCGTCCTCGACCTTGCAGGGCGAATAAGCGGCATGGTTGAGCGTCGTGATCTCGCCTTTGCGCTCGCCATGCTTGGCCGCGAGCCGCCCGCCATTGGCTAGCACCAGCAGCATATTGTCGGCGACCCCGTCATGCAGCTCGTCGGTCAGCGTGACATTGTCGCCATAGGCCGTGTCGCCGTTGGCATTGACCACTGCGACATTGCCGATCGCGCGCACTTCGCCGCTCTGGCGGTTCCAGACGACCTTGTCCGCGCGCAGCCGCGCGCCGTTGCGGAACATGCGGACATCGCCGGTCGCGGTGACGATATCGGCATCATTGTCATAATCGAGCTGGGCCGAGGAGAAGGTGACCTCATCCTCAGGCGCGGCCTGCGATTCCTTGGTGGGAGACGGCGGCTGGACGCTGGGGGTCTTGGTCAGATCCTGCGCGTGCGCGGATATGCTCCAGGCAGCGATGACCGCCGCCAGCGGTGCTGTCGCGACGCGTGTCCGTCCCCAGCTTGTACGCCGCTGCATGGGCCGCGGCCCTATCGTGGCTTTGCACGCGCGGCAATCGCTCAAAACTGCGCTTCGTCGCCTTTGACAGCGTAGGAGGGGAGCCTAATAGGCATGGCAATCCAGCTCGAAAGGCCTGTTTCTTGCTCACCATCTCCTTCCGCACCGACCGTCCTTCCGATGCGCGCTCGCTCGCTCTGCCCATCGCCAAGGACGAACCGGTCGACGGCCATGTGCCCGCCGAACTGGTCGATATCGCTCGCGCCGCGTCCGCCAGTTTCTCGGGCGAGCCGGGCAGCATCGTCGACCTGCACGGCCGCGTCGACGGCGCGGTCCGCCGCATCCTGCTGGTCGGCACGGGTGCCGATCTCGCCGCCGAAAAGGCGGGCGGGGCGCTCGTCGCCAAGCTGCTCACCTCGGGCGAGACCGGTCTGGTGATCGATGTCACCGGCATCGATTCGGCCCATCGCGCTAACTTTGCCGCGCGCATCGCGCAGGCGGCGATGCTGCGCAGCTGGCGCTTCGATCTCTATCGCACCAAGCTGCCCGAAAAGCAGAAGCCGACGCTGACCGCAATCGAGATCGTGGTCGGCGATGCCCTCGCCGCCGCCGAAGCCGCCTGGGCGCCGCTCAGGGCGGTGGCCGAGGGCGTCGATCTCACCCGTACCCTCGTCACCCTGCCCGCCAATATCCTCTATCCCGAGACCTTCGTGGAGCATTGTCAGGAGCTCAGGGGGCTCGGCATCGAGATCGAGGTGCTCGACGAAGCCGCGATGCGCAAGCTCGGCATGGGCGCGCTGCTCGGCGTCTCGCAAGGCTCGATCCGCGAGGCGCGCCTGCTCTGCCTGAAGTGGGACGGCACCGGTGGCAAGGCCGATCCGGTCGCCTTCGTCGGCAAAGGCGTGACCTTCGATACCGGCGGCATCAGTCTCAAGCCCGGTCCCGGCATGGAAGACATGAAATGGGACATGGGCGGCGCCGGCGCGGTCGCGGGGGCGATGAAGGCGCTCGCGCTGCGCAAGGCCAAGGCGCACGTCATTGGCGTGTGCGGGCTCGTCGAGAACATGCCCGACGGCAATGCGCAGCGTCCGGGCGACGTGGTAACCACCGCATCGGGCCAGACGGTCGAAGTGCTCAACACCGATGCCGAGGGGCGGCTGGTGCTGTGCGATGCGATCTGGTGGGTACAGCAGGCCTACCATCCCAAGACGATCATCGATCTCGCGACCCTGACCGGCGCGATGATCGTCAGCCTCGGCCACGAACATGGCGGCATCTTCGCCAATGACGACGCGCTGGCCGATCAGATATTGTCCGCTGGCAAGGCGGTCGAGGAGAAGCTCTGGCGGATGCCGATGGGCAAGGCCTACGACAAGATGATCGACTCGCCGATCGCCGACATGAAGAATATCGGCCCGCGCGAAGCCGGATCGATCACCGCCGCCCAGTTCATCGCCCGCTTCGTCGACGAAGGCGTCAAATGGGCGCATCTCGACATTGCCGGCATGGTGTGGGCCTCCAAGCCCGGCACTTTGTGGGACAAGGGTGCGACGGGTTACGGGGTGCGCCTGCTGGATCAATATGTGAAGGACGTGCTGGAGAAGTGAGCGTGCGTCGATCGTTAGGTCGGATCCAATCTGCTGCTGTTTGGGCGGCAGTCTGCAGCATCTGATCAACGCAAGCCCTCATCGACGCAATCCAGTCCTACACGGATAACTTTATCCGTTACGGTAGCGTCTTCTTGTAGCGTCTTGTTCGGCCAGATAAGCGGATACCCAGATCATTCGCTGGGGGCGCATGGGCGGAATAGTCGACATACTGACTTCAGCGGCGCGAGGGCTTGCCGGCGAGTGGCCGTGGTTTGCACGCCAGGTAAATCGCATCCTAGTTAACCGGATCGTGGAGCGGACCCGCAACCGGCCGCATCCATGGAGCACAAAGTTTGACTATGTTACCTGGGCCGGCCTTTCGGATCGGACCTATAGCGCCCGCCATTTGCCCGCGATCGACATCCCGAACCAACCGTCCGACACGATTGCTGCTGATCTGTTCCGACGAATCGACCCGCAACAGACGCTGTGCGTCAAATCCACGATGCTTTTTCCGGCGTTCGCCCAATATCTGACAGATAGTTTCATCCGAACCATGGTGTCGAATATCGATGCTGATACGGATCGGCGTCGCACTACTTCCAACCACGACCTCGACATGTGCGCGCTCTACGGTCGAAATGACGGGCAGACGCGCGCTCTGCGCCGATTGAACACCGTTGCCGGCGAGCGCGGGCGGCTCAAGTCACAGCTTATCGGTGGCGAGGAATGGCCGCCCTTCATGTTCGACGCGGCCGGCCAGCTCAAACCCGAATTCCACGCGCTTGATGAGCCATTGGGTCTGGACAAAGTTCCCGTAGCGGGACGCCCGACCCTGTTCGCCGTTGGAGGCGATCGCGCCAATGCAAATGTCCAGGTGTCGATGCTCAACACGCTGTTTCTGCGCGAGCATAACCGGCTCGCCCATGTGATTGAAACAAAGAATCCCGCTTGGGACGATGATCATGTGTTCGAGATTACGCGGAACGTCATAATTGTGATGTTCATAAAGCTAGTGGTCGAAGAATATATTAATCACATTTCTCCAGCCGGTGGTCTGTTCAGGGCGGATCCTGAGGTTGCTTGGGATGCGAGCTGGAATCGGCCCAATTGGATCACGGCCGAATTCAGTCTGCTCTATCGTTGGCATTCGCTGGTTCCCGATACGATGAGCTGGAACGGACAGCGGATCGGAACCGACACACTCCGGTTCAACAATCCGCTGCTGATTTCCGCTGGGCTACGTAATGCCGTTACATGGTTGAGCTCGGAACCAGCCGCAGCGCTAGGGATGGGGAACACCGCCTCGTACTTGATTGATGTTGAGTTGAAAGCAATCCAGCAAGGGCGCACCAACCGCATTGCCAGCTACAATGCCTATCGCGTGGCGATGTCGCTCAAGCCGCGCAAATCAGTTGACGAGATTAGCTCCAATCCCGAAATTCGGCGGCGACTTGCAGCTGCTTATCCGGGCGGCGTTGATACAGTCGATTTCTATGTTGGGCTGTTCGCCGAGGATAGGGTCAAGAATTCGCCGCTGCCCGAACTAATCCTAACGATGGTCGCGGTTGATGCCTTCTCGCAGGCTTTGACCAATCCCTTGCTCTCGCGCCATATTTGGGGCGACGAAAAGACCCAGCTGAATGCCTTCACGGCAGAAGGGCTCGATGCGATCACTAAGACGCCGACATTGGCGGCGCTGATAGGCCGCAATGTTCCCAGTGGCGCCAGCGATGCGTTCATTGCCATGACCCGCAAGGACTGGAAGCGGCGCTAAGCTGCGATCGGCTGGTTGCGCGGCGGCTGCGGTACGGCTAGAGGCGCGCCGACTTCCACACATTTCAACATGGAGCAATGGCATCGCCATGGCGACGACCCGCACCTTTTCGATCATCAAGCCCGACGCCACCCGCCGTAACATCACCGGCGCGGTCACCAAGATGCTGGAGGAAGCCGGCCTGCGCGTCGTTGCCTCCAAGCGCATCCAGATGACCACCGAGCAGGCCGAGGGCTTCTATGCCGTCCACCGCGAGCGCCCCTTCTTCGGCGATCTCGTCAGCTTCATGATCTCGGGCCCGGTCGTGGTCCAGGTCCTCGAAGGCGACGATGCCGTGAAGCGCAACCGCGACATCATGGGCGCGACCAACCCGGCCAATGCCGACGCCGGCACGATCCGCAAGGAACTGGCCGAGTCGATCGAGGCCAACACCGTCCACGGTTCGGACAGCGAAGAGAATGCGGCGATCGAAATCGCTTACTTCTTCAAGCCGGAAGAGATTGTCGGCTGATCCAGTAAGCCCAGCGCTTTTCGAAGGGGCTCGCCGCAAGGCGGGCCCCTTTTCTTTTATCGTCTGCTGAACTTGTTTCAGCATCCACCCATCCTCACGCTCGGCGCTTGTTGGGCGTTGGACCCTGAAACAAGTTCAGGGTGACGATAATTATTTCTTCGGCGCCATCCTCGTCGCCCACGAGGCATCGATCCTTTTCTGGCCGACATCGTCGCTCGATACCGGCCCGGTGCGTGACAATCCCCGCAGATGCACATCGGTCCCGCCGATCAGGCTGTGGCTGGTGACGTAGCCGATCTCGTAGAGCGCGCGATCGATGTGCGCGTCGCCGTCGGTCAGATAATGCGTCTCGATCAGCACCGGCACGCGCGCGTCGCCTGGTGCCGTTTCCACGCCGGCCGCCTTGCGCGCGCTGACGAGAGCGCTTTCGAACCAGCTTTTCTCGATCCGCGCATCGCTGCTTGTTTCGGCGGGCGAGACGCCGAGCTTGGCGGGGAAATAGATGGTCTGGCTCTGGATCGCCTGTTCGTCGGCATGCGGCGCAAGCGCGAGCGTGCGGCCGTCCTTGTCCGCCGTCGCCTTCAGGATAAGGATTGTCGCTTTCTTGGCCGATTGCGCGCTTTCCTGTGCATGTTCGGCTTCGTTGGTCGTGCGTTCGCGATAGCTGTTCCACAGCGTCAGCGCGGAGATCACCAGCGCGAGCACCGCGACGAGCTCGCCCAGGTTGATCCAGCGACGGCGGACGCGTGCGGCCTCGGCGCGTTCCTGCGGCGTTTCGGCCATTAAATTCTCTCCTTCAGCTTCGGCGGCACGATCAGATCCCAGCTGATAGCGATCCGGTCGGCAATATGCTCCCAGTCGGTATCGGGCTGGTCGGCACGGATCGCGATCCAGCCGAACGGGCCAAGATAAGGCGGCCGGTAATAGAGATCGGGATCGGCCTCGATCAGCATCTCCTGCTCTTCGATGCCGCTCAATTTGACCATAACCGCCGTGCGCCCGTCGCGATGATGGTTGTGCCAGAACCAGGCGAAGATCTTGCCCTTCTCGATGAAGAAAGCGGGCATGCCGTGCGACAATTTCTCGGCGGCATGCGGCAAGGCGAGGCAGATCGTCCGCAGCCGTTCCAGATCGGCTTCGGGATCGGGGCTCATTTGCCCCGCACCAACTGGGCGAGCGCGGCCGGGTAGAGCTTATGCTCCTCGATCAGCACGCGCCCTGCGAGCGCGTCCGCATCGTCGCCCTCCAGGATCGGCACCTCGGCCTGCGCGAGGATCGGCCCGTCATCCAGCTCGGCGGTGACGATATGGACCGAGCAGCCGTGCTTGGCCTCACCCGCGTCGATCGCGCGCTGGTGCGTGTCGAGCCCCTTGTAGGCGGGCAGCAGGGAAGGGTGGATATTGACCATCCGCCCCGCCCATTTCTCGACGAAGCCGGGCGAGAGGAGGCGCATGTAACCGGCCAGCGCCACATATTCGACGCCGGCATCGCGCAGGGCGCCGTCGACCAGCGCGTCGAACTCGGCGCGCTTCAGGCCGATATGGCTCATCGCGAAGGTCGGGATATTGTTGGCGGCGGCGAAGGCCAGACCCGCCGCGTCGGGCACGTTGGAAACGACCAGGACCACCTCATAAGGGCAATCCGGCCGGCGTGCGGCCTCGATCAGCGAGGCCATGTTGGAGCCGCGCCCCGAGATCAGGATACCGACTTTGGCGCGGCGTTCAGCCATTGTGCGTGGCGGACCAGGCGGCACGCGCGCTCCAGGTTTCGGTCGAGCCGCGCACCGTGCAGCCGCGCACGCCGTCCGCGATCGCCCCGATCCCGAACACCGTCTCGCCCGCGGCCTGCAGTGCCGTGCTGACCTCGGCGACGTCGGCCGCGCGCACCGTAGCGACCATGCCGATGCCGCAATTGAAGGTTCGCGCCATTTCCTCGGGCTCGATCGCGCCCTGCGCCTGGAGGAACGCCATCAGCCGCGGCTGCGGCCACAGATCGGCATCGACCGTCGCGTGCAGCCCTTCGGGCAGGACGCGCGGGATATTTTCGAGCAGGCCGCCGCCGGTGATGTGCGCCAGCGCGCTGATCTTGCCCGCACGCACCAAAGGCAGCAGCGACCGCACATAGATGCGCGTCGGCTCCATCAACACATCGATCAGCAGCCGGTCCTGGTCGAACAAAGCGGGGCGATCGAGCTTCCAGCCCTTGTCCGCCGCCAGCCGCCGCACGAGCGAATAACCGTTCGAATGGACGCCCGACGAGGCAAGGCCGAGCAGAACGTCGCCCGATTCGACCTTCGTGCCGGTCAGCGCCTGCGCGCGCTCGACCGCGCCGACCGAGAAGCCGGCAAGGTCATAATCGCCTTCGGCATACATGCCCGGCATTTCCGCCGTCTCGCCGCCGATCAGCGCGCAGCCGGCGATCTGGCAGCCCTTGGCGATGCCCGCGATCACCTGCTCGGCGATACCGGTGTCGAGCTTGCCAGTCGCGAAATAGTCGAGGAAGAACAAGGGTTCGGCGCCCTGGACGATCAGATCGTTGACGCACATCGCGACCAGATCGATCCCGACCGTGTCGTGCCGCCCGCTGTCGATCGCGAGCTTGAGCTTGGTGCCGACCCCGTCATTGGCCGCGACCAGCAGCGGATCCTCATAGCCCGCCGCCTTGAGATCGAAGAAGCCGCCGAAGCCGCCAATCTCCGCATCCGCACCCGGACGCCGTGTCGCGCGCACCAGCGGCTTGATCGCATTCACCAGCGCGTTGCCCGCTGCGATCGAGACGCCGGCCTTGGCGTAGCTATAGGATTCCCCGGTCATGCGCCGCGACTATCCATATCCTGCTTGGAAATCCACGGGGCTTTCGCCACAAGGCGCAACCGTGACGCCCGCTCGCCGCATTTCCCTCATCGCCGGTTCGGTGGCCCTGCTGGGGCTGGCCGGGCTCGCTATCGCCCAGATTGCGGGCAACGATCGCGGCGTGCCGCCGATCGACAGCTCGGCCAATTACGAGGTCGGCAACGTCGCGGTCGACGTTTCCGCCAAGACCGCCGATCAGGCGCGCACCTTCGGCTGGCGGCTCGCGCAGCGCCGCGCGTGGAAGACTTTGTGGGCCAAGGTGAACAATCAGCCCGAGGCGAATGCGCCCAATCTAGGCGACGGTGCGCTCGATTCGATGGTTGCCGGGATTGAGGTCGAGGACGAGCAGATCGGCGCGCACCGCTATATCGCGCATCTCGGCGTTTTGTTCGATCGTAGCCGCGCCGCGCAGGCGCTTGGTCAGGCCCAGGCGGGCGTGCGCTCGGTGCCGATGCTGGTGATTCCGGTGATGTGGTCGGGCGGCGCGCCGCAAAGCTTCGAGCATCGCACCGAATGGCAGAAGGCTTGGGCGCGCTTCCGTTCGGGCGGCAGCCCGATCGATTATGTGCGGCCGGTCGGCACCGGGCTCGATCCGTTGGTGCTAAACGCGGCGCAGGCAGGGCGGCCCGGCCGTGGCCTGTGGCGCAATCTGCTCGACCAATATGGCGCATCCGATGTGGTGATGCCGACCGTCCAGCTCGTCCGCCAATATCCCGGCGGGCCGGTGGTGGCGCATTTCTCGGCGCTGCATGGGCCCGACGGCGACGTGATTGCGCGCTTCGATCTGAGCGCGTCCGACAGCGATCACCTGCCGCGCATGCTCGACGAAGGCGTACGGCGGATCGACGAGGCTTATGGTCAGGCGCTGCGTGACGGGCGGTTGCGAACCGATAGCTCGCTCATCGTGGAGCCTGCGGCGGTGCCGGCTCTTCCCGAGGAGCCGACGGTCGAGGCCGATTCGGCGATCGCGCTGGCGGGCGCGCCGTCCACCTTCCTGGTGCAGGTCGACACGCCCGACGATCCCGCTCTGGTCCAGATCCAGGCCAGCCTGCGCGCGCTGCCTGGGGTCAAGGCGGTCGCGACCGACAGCGTCGCGCTCGGCGGCATTTCGGTCCTGCGCGTTGCCTATGACGGCGATCCGCAGGTGTTCCGCACCGCGCTCGCCTCGGCCGGCTACACTGTCCAGGATACCGGCGGAGGCCTCCGCCTGACGCGGCCAAAATGAGCCAGATCGCGCTGCCGCTCGACTGGCCGGCGGGGGACAAGGAACAGGATTATCTGATTTCGGAGGCGAACCAGCCCCTGATCCGCCATTTCGAACATTGGTCTTTGTGGCCGGTGATGGCGACGATCCTGACCGGCCCGCGCAAATCGGGCCGCTCGCTTTTGGGGCGGATCGTCACGGGCAAGGCTGGCGGCGAGCTGATCGACAATGCCGAAGAGGCGGACGAGGAAGCGATCTTCCATGCCTGGAACCGCGCGCAGGAGCGCCGCCGCCCCCTGATCCTGATCGCCGACGCGCCGCCGCCGGCCTGGGAGGTGCGGCTGCCCGACCTCCGCTCGCGTCTCGCGGCGACGCCAGTGGTGCGGATCGAGGAGCCCGACGACGATCTGGCCGGGCAATTGATCGAGAAATTATGTCATGTGCGCGGGCTGGCGGCGCCGCCCGAGCTGGTCCGTTATCTCGTGCCGCGCATCGAACGCTCTTATTTCGGCGTGCATCGTGCGATCGATGCGCTCGACGAACTGGCCTACGAGCAGCGTCAGCGGCTGACCGTGCCCTTGGCCCGAAGGGCATTGGCGGCGGTCGGAGTCATCGACGAGTCACAAATCGAGGCGTAAGCTTTCCCGATGGACCAGCCGAACTCTGCACCGACCAACGACGACGAGCTTGTCGAGGGCTCGGACGAGCGGATCGCGCCAGCGGAGCGCTATTTCAATCGCGAATTGAGCTGGATCACGTTCAACCAGCGCGTGCTCGATGAGGCCTGCAATCCCGCGCACCCCTTGCTGGAACGGCTGCGCTTCCTGTCCATCTCGGGCAACAATCTCGACGAATTCTTCATGGTCCGTGTCGCGGGTCTCAAGGGCCAGCAATTGCAGGCGATCGAGGATCGTTCGCCCGATGGCATGACCACCGGGCAGCAGCTGACCGCGATCGCCCAGCGCGCCGATGAGCTGACCGACGTCCAGCAGAAGGTCTGGCTCACCTTGCGCGCCGATCTCGCCAAGGCCGGGATCGAGGTGCTCGAAAAGGAAGACCTCACCGGTGACATCGCCCAATGGTGCGAAGAGCATTTCCGCAACCAGATATTCCCGGTCCTGACGCCGCAGGCGCTCGACCCGGCGCATCCCTTTCCGTTCATTCCGAACAAGGGCTTCACGCTATTGTTCGATCTGAAGCGTCTGTCCGACGGCGAGCCGACGCAGGAACTGGTGATGCTGCCGGTGACGCTCAAGCGCTTCATCCGCCTGCCGGGCAGCCGGGCGCGCTACGTCACGATCGAGACGTTGATCCGCCGCTTCACCGACGTTCTGTTTCCCGGCTACCAGATGCTCGGCGACACCGCGTTCCGCGTCATCCGCGACAGCGATATCGAGATCGAGGAAGAAGCCGAGGATCTCGTCCGTTACTTCCAATCCGCGATCAAGCGCCGCCGCAAGGGCCGGATCATCCGGCTCGAACCGACCCCCAACATGCCGAAGTCGCTCGCGCGCCTGGTCAAGGAGGAGATTGGCGGCACCGAGGACGTGATCGTCGATACCTCGGAATTCCTCGCGGTCGGCGATCTGGCGGAGCTGGTCGACGAGGATCGGCCCGATCTCAAATTCCCGCCGTTCACCGCGCGTTTCCCCGAACGCATCCGCGAACATGGCGGCGATTGTTTCGCGGCGATCCGCTCCAAGGACATCGTCGTCCATCATCCGTACGAGACGTTCGACGTCGTGCTGGCCTTCCTCAAGCAGGCGGCGGGCGATCCGGACGTGGTCGCGATCAAGCAGACGCTCTATCGCGCGGGCAAGCAATCGGCGGTGATCCGTGCGCTGATCGACGCGGCCGATGCCGGCAAATCGGTCACCGCCGTGATCGAGCTTAAGGCGCGCTTCGACGAAGAGCAGAATATCAACTGGGCGGCCGAGCTCGAACGCGCGGGCGTCCAGGTCGTCTACGGCTTCATCGATTGGAAGACGCACGCCAAGGTGTCGATGGTCGTCCGGCGCGAAGGCGACATGTTCCGCAGCTACGTCCATTTTGGCACGGGCAATTATCACCCGATCACGGCGCGCATCTATACCGACCTGAGCTTTTTCACCGCCGATCCGCGGGCGGGGCGCGATGCGGCGCAATTATTCAATTACATCACCGGTTATGTCGAACCGGCGGGGCTGGAATTGCTGTCGCTCTCGCCGCTCGGGCTGCGCGACAAATTGGGCGAGATGATCGACGCCGAGATCGACCATGCCCGTGCCGGGCGTCCGGCGGCGATCTGGGCGAAGATGAACAGCCTGGTCGATCCGGCGATCATCGAGAAACTCTACCGCGCCAGCGCGGCGGGCGTGGAGATCGATCTGGTCGTGCGCGGCATCTGCTGCCTGCGGCCCGGCGTGCCGGGCCTGAGCGAGCATATCCGCGTCAAGTCGGTGATCGGCCGCTTTCTCGAGCACAGCCGCATCATGGCGTTCGGCAATGGCGAGGAATTGCCCAACCCCGGCGCGAAATTGTTCATCTCGTCGGCCGACTGGATGCCGCGCAATTTCGACCGGCGCGTCGAATATCTGCTGCCGATCGAGAATCCGACCGTCCACGCCCAGATCCTCGATCAGGTGATGGTCGCCAATCTGATCGACGACGAACAGAGCTGGCGGCTGCTGCCCGACGGCAATTACGAGCGGATCGTGCCCGGCAAACGGCCGTTCAACCTCCATCGCTACTTCATGACCAACCCCTCCTTGTCGGGGCGTGGCGCGGCCTTGAAGGGTTCAGGATCGGTCCCGCGGCTAACTTTCAAGCGCGGCTAAATCGTCTTTCTGCTTGCGGTTGAGAGCTAAACGACCATTTAGCCTCCATGCCCTTTAGTAGATTGCCCGCGCCCCTCGTCGAGGCGTTGACCGAGCGTGGCTATGCCACGCCCACCGCCGTTCAGGCTGCCATGCTCGAAGACAGCGCGGACGGCCGCGACCTGATCGTTTCCGCCCAGACCGGATCCGGCAAAACCGTCGCCTTCGGGATGACGATGGCCCCGCAATTGTTCGAAGGCGAACGGTTGCCGCAGCCGGGCCTGCCGCGTGCGCTGGTGATCGCGCCGACGCGCGAGCTGGCGCTGCAGGTCGCGGGCGAGCTGCAATGGCTCTATGCCAAGGCCGGCGCGCGGGTTTCGACCTGCGTCGGCGGGATGGATCCGCAGCGCGAGCGACGGCAGCTTTCCTATGGCACGCATATCGTGGTCGGCACGCCCGGCCGTCTGCGCGACCATCTCGAACGCGGCGCGCTCGATCTGTCCGGCCTGGCGACCGTCGTGCTCGATGAAGCCGACGAGATGCTCGACATGGGCTTTCGCGAGGAGCTCGAGGAAATCCTCGACGCAACCCCGGCGGGCCGGCGTACCTTGCTCTTCTCGGCAACGATGCCGAAGCCGATCCTGGCGCTCGCACGGCGCTATCAGCGCGATGCCTTCACCATCTCCACGCTCGGCGCGGATCGCGGCCATGGTGATATTTCCTATCAGGCACTCGCGGTCGCACCCTCGGATATCGAGAATGCCACGGTGAACCTGCTGCGGCTGCACGAGCCCGACACCGCGATGCTGTTCTGCGCGACGCGCGACGCCGTGCGCCGTCTGCATGCCAGCCTGGTCGAGCGCGGTTTCGCCGCCGTCGCCTTGTCAGGCGAGCACAGCCAGAGCGAGCGCAACCATGCGTTGCAAGCCTTGCGCGACCGCCGTGCCCGCGTCTGCGTCGCAACCGACGTCGCTGCCCGCGGCATCGATCTGCCGTCGCTGTCGCTGGTTGTGCATGTCGAACTGCCGCGCGATGCCGAGGCATTGCAGCACCGTTCGGGTCGCACCGGGCGCGCGGGCAAGAAGGGCGTCGCTGCCCTGATCGTTCCGTATCAGCGCCGCCGCCGGGTCGAAGGCATGCTGCGCGACGCGCGCATCCAGGTCGAATGGATCGCGACACCGACCGCCGCCGCGATCGCTGCCGCCGATCGTGCTCGCCTGCTCGCGACCCTGGCCGAGCCGACCGAAATCGATGACGAGGATCGCGCGATCGGTGCCGATCTGCTCGAAAGCCGTGAACCGCTGGAAATCGCGGCGATGCTGGTCCGCGCGCACCGGGCGCGTCTGCCCGCCGCGGAGGAGCTGCTCGAAGGTGGCTCGTCGGCCGCGCCGCGCGAGCGTCAGGAGGGGCCGCGCCAGGGCTTCGAGGATACGGTCTGGTTTCGCGTCAATATCGGGCGCCGCCACAATGCCGATCCCCGCTGGCTGCTGCCGTTGCTCTGCCGGCGCGGCCACATCACCAAGCAGGATGTCGGCGCGATCCGTATCCAGCAGGACGAGACCAGGTTCGAGGTTCCGCGCGCCGCCGCCGGCCGCTTCCTCGCGTCGATCAAGCGCACCGGCGGCGAAGAAGGCGATGGCGAGGTCATGATCGAGCCCGCCGACGGCCCACCGCAGGGTGGGGGCGGAGGAGGTGGGCGCGGACCGCGTCCGATTCTGCGCACGGGCCAAGGCCCGCGACAGGACCGGGCGCCGGGCCAGCGTCCGGCCCAGGCGCCAGGTCAGCGTTTTCAGCCGCGACCGACCCGCCCGGGCGGTCCCGCCGGTCGCCCGCCTCGTCGTCCATAAGGTAAGCAGCATTGGCGGCGGAGCAGTTCGTCGCTAAACGCCTGCCTCGGATGCGCGCGATTCCCTTCCTGAAGCGTGACGCGCAGGTGGCGACCCTGCCGGTCGGCATCATCGACATCGGTTCGAACTCGATTCGCCTCGTCATTTACGAGGGCGAGGGCCGGATTCCGTCGATCCTGTTCAACGAAAAGATCATGGCCGGGCTCGGCAAGGGCCTCGCCAAGACCGGCCAGCTCGATCCCGATGCGGTCAGACGCACAGTCGCGGCGCTGGCGCGGTTCCGCCGCCTTGCCGAGGATATGGGCGTCGTCAAATTGCGCACGGTCGCGACCGCCGCGGTGCGCGACGCGAGCAACGGGCCCGATTTCATCGCGCAGCTGGCAAATGTGGGCTTGCCCGTCGAATTGCTCTCCGGCGCGGCGGAAGCGTCGTTGGCCGGCCATGGCGTGCTCGCCGCCATTCCCGAGGCGGACGGTATCGTCGGCGATCTCGGCGGCGGCAGCCTCGAACTGGTCGGCGTAGCCGATGGCGACGTCGGCAAGGGGATTTCGATCCCGTTCGGCGTGCTGCGCGTCGCGCAGATGAAGCTGGGCTCGTCGCGCGCGCTCGACCGGGCGCTTAACCGGGCGCTCGCCAAGGCCGGCTGGACCGGCAGCGCGGAGGGCAGGCCTTTCTATATGGTCGGCGGATCGTGGCGTGCGCTGGCGCGGCTGCATCAGACGCTGACCGATTATCCACTGCCGATCGTCCACCAATATGTAATGGCGCCGTCCGAAGCGCAGCGCCTCGTGCGCGCGCTCGGCCAGCTCGATTCCAAGCGTATCAAGGCGGTCGCCGGCATTTCCTCGTCGCGCGTCGGTTCGCTGGGCGATGCGGCGATGCTGCTGGCCGCGCTCGTTCGCTGCCTCAAGCCGTCGACATTGGTGGTGTCGGCTTATGGCCTGCGCGAAGGGCTGCTCCATTCCAGCCTGTCCGAATCGGTCCGCGCGATCGATCCGCTGATCGAAGCCTCGCGTGAGGAAGGCGTCCGCCAGGGCCGCTTCCCCGAACATGGCGATCTGCTCGATCGCTGGATCGCTCCCTTGTTCACGAACGAGCCGCCGCAACTGGCGCGATTGCGCCATGCCGCCTGCCTGCTGGCCGATGTCGGCTGGCGCGCGCATCCCGAATTCCGCGCCGAGCGCGGCCTCGACGTCGCGCTTCACGGCAATTGGGTCGCGATCGACGCCTCCGGCCGTGCGATGCTCGGCCAGGCGCTCTTCACCCATTTCGGCGGCGAGGGCGTCTGCCCGATCGTCAACCGGCTGATCGGCTACGATATGGCGGCCAAGGCGATGCAATGGGGCCTCGCGACGCGGCTTGGCCAGCGTCTGTCCGGCGGCGTATCCGAACCGCTTGAATCGAGCGGGCTTTCCTTCGACGACGGCGCGATCGTGCTGACGTTGCGCGGCGAAGACAAGGCACTCTATGGCGAGGCGGTCGAGCGCCGCCATAAGATGCTGGCCGAGGCGCTCCAGCTCAAGATCTCGGTCAGGACCGCCTGATCAGGGTTTGACGGGCGGGGCGGGTTGCGCCGGAGCGGGCGGCAACAGCCGCGCCATTTCCTGATCGAGCGCCATCGCGGTCAGGCGCGGACGCCAGGCATCCTCCAGCATCTTGGTCATGCTGCGCGCCATCGACACGTCGACCACCTGCCGCCCGTCCTGCGTGATCTTCATCAGATGGCCGCGATAGTCGCGCTCGGTATCGGCGCAGCGGCCGAATGCGCCATCGATCATCGTGCCCGGGCCCAGCCGCAACGGCGCCCAGCGCGCGAGCGACTCGATCATGCAATTCTTCCAATTGTTGAGCGCGAGGTCGGCGGCCTGTCCCTCGTCCTTCGCGTCGCCGTCCTTCTGGCGCGCCGCCATGTCGTCGGCGGAGAATGGCGGGGCATCCTGCAACTCGCTGAACAGGGCCACCGTTCGCTGCTGGCGACCCTCGGGCGCGGCGCCTGCAACCGTCGCCATGCCGAGCAGCAGCAGGCCCAAAAAGCGCATCAGCGGATTTCGCTCATCACCATCTTGCCGTTCACGACGCTGAAGGCGGTGCGGCCTTCGATCAGGTCGAGCGCTTCCTTGCCGAACACGTCGTAGCGCCAGCCCTGCAGCATCTGCAGCCCGTCGCGCTGGCCAGCGGCGAGCGCATCGAGCTCGTCGCCGCGCGCGATCAGGCGCGGCGCTACATCGGCATCGCGCGAACGGATCTTGAGCAGCAATTTGAGCAAATCGGCGACCAGGGCGCCTTCCTTGCCAAGACCGGGGCGACGATCGTCGCGCGGCGGCATTTCGGCGTCCGGCAGCGGGCCGGCGGTCTCGAGCGCGACCATCAGCCGCGCGCCGATATCGTTGCCCGCCCAGCTCGCCGCCAGACCGCGCACCTTGGCGAGATCGCTCTGCGTGCGCGGCGGGTGAACCGCGATGTCGGCCAAAGTCTCGTCCTTGACCAGGCGGCCGCGTGGCAGATTCTTGCGCCGCGCCTCGCGCTCGCGGAACGCCGCGATCGCCTTGAGACGGCCCAGCACCTCCGCCTTGCGACTCGGCACCTTGATCCGCTGCCAGGCGAGGTCGGGGTCGTTGACGTAATTGGCCGGGTCCGCGATCCGCTCCATCTCGTCGTCGAGCCAGGCGCCGCGGCCGGTCTTGCGCAGCTTTTCGAGCATGCGCGGGAAGATCTGGACCAGATAGGTGACGTCGCCGATCGCATAATCGATCTGGCGCTTGTCGAGTGGACGGCGGCTCCAGTCGGTGAAGCGCGCGCCCTTGTCGAGCTTCACGCCGGTCATGCTCTCGACCAGGTTCGAATAGCCGACCTGCTCGCCCATGCCCAAAGCCATGGCGGCAATCTGGGTGTCGAACAGAGGGTGCGGCGTCTTCTGGGTCAGGTTGTGGACGATTTCGATGTCCTGCCCGCCGGCATGGACCACCTTCAACACATCCTCATTGTCGACCATCAGGTTCAGCAAGGGCGTGAGGTCGATGCCCTCGGCGAGCGGATCGATCGCGGCCGCCTCATGATCGTCGGCGATCTGCACGAGGCAGAGTTCCGGCCAGTAGGTGTTCTCTCGCATGAACTCGGTATCGACTGCCACGTAGGGGCTCTTGGCGAGCCTGGCGCAGAGTTCGGTGAGCGTTGCGGTGTCGGTGATCAGGGGATGAATAAGCATTGAGAGTCGGCCATAGCGTCGCTTGCGCGGGTTGACAAAGAGGGTCGCGGAATCAATGCGCAGCCCACGTTTTACCGTCATCCCCGCGAAGGCGGGGCTCCATATGCTCTTCCGCTGAGATTTATGGATTCCCGCCTTCGCGGGAACGACGAACAGAAAGCTTATCGCATGCACGCCTATCGTACCCACACCTGCGCCGGCCTGTCGGCCGCGAATGTCGGCGAAAGCGTTCGTCTGTCGGGCTGGGTCCACCGCAAGCGCGATCATGGCGGCGTGCTGTTCGTCGATCTGCGCGATCATTACGGCCTGACCCAGATCGTCGCCGACAGCGACAGCCCGGCGCTGCCGATCCTCGAGCGCCTGCGCGTCGAGTCGGTCGTCACGATCGACGGCCTGGTCAAGGCGCGCGCCGCGGGAACGGCCAACGCCAACCTCGCGACCGGCGAGATCGAGGTGTTCGCCAAAGGCGTGACCATCCAGTCGGAAGCGCAGGAATTGCCGCTGCCGGTCGCGGGCGAGGCCGATTATCCTGAGGAAATCCGCCTCAAGAACCGCTTCCTCGACCTGCGTCGCGAGACTTTGCACGCCAATATCATGCTGCGCTCGAATGTGATCGCGTCGCTCCGCCGCCGGATGATCGATCAGGGCTTCACCGAATTCCAGACCCCGATCCTGACCGCGTCGTCGCCCGAAGGCGCGCGCGATTATCTCGTTCCGAGCCGCGTCCACCCCGGCAAGTTCTACGCGCTCCCGCAGGCGCCGCAGATGTTCAAGCAATTGCTGATGGTCGCGGGTTTCGACCGCTATTTCCAGATCGCGCCCTGCTTCCGCGACGAGGATGCACGCGCCGACCGTTCGCCGGGCGAATTCTACCAGCTCGATTTCGAGATGAGCTACGTCACGCAGGACGACGTCTTCGCCGCGATCGAACCCGTGCTGCACGGCGTGTTCGAGGAATTCGCCAACTGGCAGGGCAAGGGCCGCACCGTCAGCCCGCTGCCGTTCGCACGCATCCCCTACAAGGAATCGATGCTCAAATACGGCAACGACAAGCCGGATCTGCGCAACCCGCTGTTGATCTCGGATGTGTCGGACGCCTTCAAGGGCTCGGGCTTCGGCCGCTTCGCCTCGATCGTCGAGACCGGCGACGTGGTCCGCGCGATTCCGGCGCCCGCGACCGCCGAGAAGAGTCGCAAATTCTTCGACGACATGAATGCCTGGGCGCAGTCGGAAGGCTTTGCCGGCCTCGGCTACGCCACCCGCAAGGGCGGCGAATGGGGCGGGCCGATCGCCAAGAACCATGGCGAGGACAAGATGTCCGCGCTCGCCGACAGCCTCGGCCTCGGCCCTGATGACGGCCTGTTCTTCGCCGCGGGCAAGGAGGCGCAGGCCGCCAAGCTCGCCGGTCTCGCCCGCACGCGCGTCGGCGAGCAGCTCGGCCTGATCGACGACAAGAAGTTCGAATTCTGCTGGATCGTCGACTTCCCGATGTTCGAATATGACGAGGACACGAAGAAGGTCGATTTCAGCCACAACCCCTTCTCGATGCCGCAGGGCGAGCTCGAAGCGCTCCAGACCAAGGATCCGCTCGATATCCTCGCCTTCCAGTACGACATCGTCTGCAACGGCGTGGAGCTGTCGTCGGGCGCGATCCGGAACCACCGTCCGGACATCATGTACAAGGCGTTCGAGATTGCCGGCTACAGCCAGGCCGATGTCGACACCAATTTCGCGGGCATGATCAACGCCTTCAAATATGGCGCGCCGCCGCACGGTGGGTCCGCGCCGGGCGTCGATCGCATCGTCATGCTGCTCGCCGACCAGCCCAATATCCGCGAGGTCATCGTTTTCCCGATGACGCAGAAGGCGGAAGATCTGATGATGGGCGCCCCCGCCTTCGTCACCGCCAAGCAACTGCGCGAGCTCAACATCCGCGTCGTCGAGCAGCCGGGCGCCAAGCCCGCCGGACATTCGGTGGCGGAAGCGGTCTCGCCCAGCGCCGGCTGATTTACTTCGGCCGCTTCACCGTCAGGGTGAGGCGGCCGAAATCGACCTGCGCCTGAAGCATCGTCAGCAGTTCGGCGCCGATCACGCCGTCGAATTCGGGCATGCCGTTGCCCCGGCTGACCGCCTTCAACTGGGTGAGGTCGAGGCAATCGACCGGCAGGCCGGTGATGCTGAGCGCGCCCAGTTGCATGTCGACATGCGTGGCGATCCGTTTTCCGGCCGCGCCGGTCAGGCCAAAGCCCTGTTGGCCGGTATCGGCCAGCGTCACCCCCAGCGTCCGCACGATATTGATGTCGAGAACGGTGGACGCCCCCGTATCGAGAAACATCACCAGGTCGCGCCCCATCACCAGCACGGTCAGATAGAGCTTGTCGTCGGCTGCGCGTTTAAGCGGGATCGTGACTGACGATGGCCCCTCGAAGGCGACGGGGGGCTCGCTGCGCGCGGCGGTCGCCAGCGTCAGCATGCCGATCGAGCCGATCAGGAGGTCGCGGCGTCTCATGTCAGGATTTGGGCATCTCAGGACTTGGGTGCACCCTTCACTTCGATCCGAAGCGCGGGTTGCTTGCCGAGCCAGCGCTTCGCGGCCGCTTTCACGTCCGCGACCGTGACCGCCTGATAGCCGGTCACGCCGGTGCGGATCAGCTCCAGGTAACGCGGATCGTCGAGATCGCCCTGCAGCATCTGCGCCCAATAATTGTTGAGCTTGCGGTTGCGTTCGTTGCCGCTGATCACCGGGGTGGCGGCGCGGGCCAACTCGTCGGCGGTGGGGCCGTCCTTCGCCAGCGCGAGCGCGATATCGCGCGTCGCTTTCTCGAAATCGTCGAGCCGTTCGGCCTTGATCTGGCTGTAGGCGATCAGCAGGCCGAAATGCGGATATTGCTCCGACTGGCTGTTCGACACGGCCGGCGTGTAGGTGCCGCCCTCGCTCTCGCGGAAGCGATCGTAGAGGCGCGTCTGCATGATCTGCGCGGCGATGTTGAGCGCGCGCAATTGTTTCAGGTCCCTGAGCGCGCCGGTCGTCGCCCACACGCTCGCGGCAAGCAGCTGATCGGGGTCGCCGCGATGCGTGAAGATCAGGGGCTCGGCGACATGCGAGGGCGGCCTCAGCGCGAGGCGCGCGGACGGCACCTTGACCGGCGGCTTGGTGATCGCCGCGCCGAACGTCTGCCGCGCCGCCTCGATCGCCGCGTCGGTGTCGATGTCGCCGATGATCAGCACCTTGCGCACGCCGCCCGCGAACAGGGGTTGCCAGAAGGCGCGATAGACCTCGGGCGTGATCGCGGCCGCGTCGGCGCGCGAGGGGAAGCTGAACCTCTTGTCGCCATTGTGCATCGGCAGGCTGGCGAACGCGCCGAACACCGATTGTGGGGAAGCATAGACCGAATCGTAATTCTGCACGAAGCCGTCGCGGGCGCGCAGGAAGGCGTTGGCGTCGAAACGCGGTTCGCGGATCGCCGCGTCGATCAGGCGCAACTGATCGACCAGTTGCACCGCCGTCGTCGCGCCCGACCAGGCGAAGGCGCGCTCGCGCACGCTGAACGAGAGCCCGAGCCTTTTGCCCGCGGTCGCACGCTCCAGCGCGCCGATGTCGAGCGGCCCGATGCCGCCCTGGACGATCGCGGACGAAGTCCACAGCAGGGAAGGGGCAGCCGGATCCAGCGCCGCCAGCCCGTCGCCCGCCAAGGCCACCACCAGGATGCCGGCCTGCTCGTTGCCGTTGCGCCGCAGGTCGACCTCGACGCCATTGTCGAACTTCACGCGCGTCACGCCGAGATCGGCGATGTCCGTGCGCGACACGATCTTGCCGGGCGTACCCGGCCGGCCGAGATCATCGAGGCTGACATGCTTTTCCTCGGTGCGGGCCGCGGCCTTGGTCGCGCGCGCCTGGGTCAAAGCGGAGGCAAGGGCGGCATTGCCTCCCTCGATCGGCACCGGGCTCAGCAGCAACGCGCGCGCATCGCCCTGGGTCAGCGCGCGCATCGCCGCGCCGACATTTTCCGGGGTCAGGTTCTTGCGCTGCTTCTGGAACAGCTCGAGCTGGAAGGCCGCCTCGGCCACGGTCTGGCCACTATCGACCGCGCTGACCACCTGATTGGCCAGGATCGCGGATTGGGTCGTGCCGGCGCCGGCCGCGTTGGATACCAGGCCGGCCTCGAAGCTCGATGCGATCTGGTCGATCTCGTCCTGGCTGGGCAGCGTCGCGACCGCGTCGGCGAGAATGCCGTAGGTTTCCGACAGCGCCTTGTCCCACTGGCCTTCCTTCGGCGAGATGACGATGATCGTCGAATCCTCGATATGGCGCTGTTCGCCATATCCGGCGCCGGCCGACAGGAAGCTCGCGCCGTCGCGCGCCTTGCGGTTGAGCCGCCGCGACAGCACCTGCACCGCCACCGCGCGGGTCAGGTCCGCACCCTCGCTCGCATAGGTATCGGGGCGATCGTCATGCTGCGCCACCCAGTTCAGCGTGATCCGGTTGGGTGCCTGCGGATCGGTGACCACCGCGCTGGTCTGCTTGGGCACTTCGGGCTTGCCGTAATCCGGTTCGGCGGGGGCCGGGCCATGGCCGCTCCAGTCGCCGAAATGGCGGCGGATCGCATCCTCCAGCGTCGCAGGATCGGCATCGCCGGCGATCACCACGGTCGCCCGCTCGGGCCGGTACCAGCGATCGTAGAAGGCGCGCAGCCGATCGGCACTGGCCGCGCCCAGCGTCTCGTCGGTGCCCGCGACATCGGCATCGGCCGCGCGCGTGCCGGCCAGCATGACCGCTTTCGACGTGTCCTGGATGCGCTTGGCGAGCGGGGTCTGACGCAGCGCGCGCTCGGCCGTCACCACCTTGCGCTCGATATCGACCAGCTTGGGATCGAAATTGGCGCTCGACACCATTTCCGACAGCAAGGTCAGCGCGGTATCGAACGACGCCGGATCGTTGCGCGGCAGATCGAGCTGATACAAAGTCTGCGTGAGGCCGGTGAAGGCGTTGGTGTCGGTGCCGAACTGCGCGCCCAGCCGCTGCCAGGTGCGGATGCCTTCGCCGTCGGGCACGGTCTTGGTGCCGCGGAAGGTCATATGCTCGATGAAGTGGGCGTAACCCTTCTCGTCGCCGCGCTCCATCAGCGCGCCCGCGTCGATCCGCACCCGGATGGCGAGCGTTCCGGCCGGAAACTTGTTCTGCCGCACCGCGTAACGCAGCCCGTTCGGCAGCACGCCGAACCGCCACATCTTGTCGACCGGCAGGTCGCTGCCTTCGAACAGCCATGGCACGGGTGCCGTCGGCGCTGCGACGGCCGCAACCGGCGCCGTCTTCGCCGCAGGCGTCTCCGCTGTCGCCGGTGCCGTCAGGGCGATTACGGCGGCCGCCGAAAGAAGGCGGGCAACGACTTGCTTCATCTGGATTATCCCTGGTTCGCGCATCGTCTAACGCGCGAGCGGGTTAATGGCGAATGACTTCACGGGCTCAGGCATCGGGATAGAGGATCGCGATCACCTCGTAATCGCGCGTGCCGGCGGGCAGCTCGACATAGCGCACGTCGCCCACGGTCGCGCCGCGCAACGCCCGCGCGAATGGCGAGCGCCAGCTGATCCGCCCCGCGCTCGCATCGGCCTCGTCCTCGCCCACCAATGTCACGACCCGCTGCACGTCCTTGTCGTCGGCGACGGTGACGGTCGCCCCGAACCAGGCACGGCTGCGATCCTCCTGCGTCAACGGATCGACCACCTTCACGGCCTTCATCCGCCGCGACAGATGCGACAGCTCGTAGTCGATCTCGCGCAGCCGTTTGCGGCCGTAGATATAGTCGCCATTCTCGGAACGGTCGCCATTGCCCGCCGCCCAGCTGATCACCTCGACCAGCTTGGGCCGCTCCTGGAACAACTCCTCGTACCGCGCCCGCAGCGCGGCGAAGCCCGCCGGCGTGATCGGCTGCTCGTCAGCCATCAGCCCGCACGCACCGTGCTCAACCCGGAGTCTTCTTGCCAAGATAGTAAGACAGGCGGTCCTTCTCCGGCAGGCGCGAACGCTCGGGATTGAACAGGTCGTAGACGACCGCATTCTCCAGCACCTTCTGCACGTAGGCGCGGGTTTCGGTGAGCGGGATCGCCTCGACCCAGTCGACCACGTCGACGCCGGGCAGGCGCGGATCGCCGTTGGCGCGGATGAACTTGTTCACGTTGCCGGGGCCGGCATTGTAGCTCGCCACCGCGAGCACGTAATTGCCCTGATAATAGGTCAGCATCCGATCGAAGAAGCTCGATCCGATCATCACGTTATAGCCGATATCCTCGGTCAGCCGCGACGGATCCCACGGCAGGCCGAGCTTGCCCGCCTGCTCGCGCGCGGTGGCGGGCATCAGCTGGACGAGGCCGCGCGCGCCGACGGGGCTCAGCGCCTCGCGGTCGAACTGGCTTTCCTGGCGCGCGATCGCGTGGATCATCGTCCAGTGCGTTGCCATCGCCGGCGGGATCGGCACGGTCGGGAAGCCGATCCGGATCGGGTCGCGCGCGCCCGATTTGCGCGCATTGCGCGACACGATCACGCCCAGATCGGGCCGCTGGATATCGCGCGACAGATCGGCGGCGAGCGCATGATCCGTGTCGCTGTCGGCGTCGGCCGCGATCTTGCGCACGAACTGGGTCTGGTCGAGCCAGTCCTGCTGCTGGCCGAGCAGGCGCGCGGCGCGCACCACCTCGCGATTGTTCCAGGCGCCGCGTACCTCCGGCGCGATCACGAGCGGCGCGGGATCGGCCGGGACGGTGAGGACCTGACCCAGCCGCTCGCTGGCGAGCTGCCCGTAATATTGGTCGATATTGACCGCGGCGTCCGCATAATGCGCGTTCGCCGCCGCCGCATCGCCCGCCGCCTGCGCGGCGCGGCCCGCCCAATAATCGCCCTTGGCCTGGCTGCCCGGCGACTGCGCGGCGCGCGTATAACGGCGGAACATCGCCTCGGCGTCGCGCGGCCGGTTGAGCTGCTTGAGCGCGGTGGTGCCCGCCAGCCAGGCGAGGCTGGTATAGGGATCGCGTTCCTTGAGATCGCGCGGCCGGATGTCGCTGCCGGCCGGGAAGGCGTGATCGAGATTGGCGGCGATACCGTAGGCGAGGGCCGGCTGCCCGTCATGCGCGGCGGCCGAGGCGAAGGTCAGCAAAGTCGTCAGATAGGCCTGCGGATCGAAGGCGGGCGCATCGAGCGTCTCGGCCTGCGCGAGATAGGTGCGCGCATCCAGCTCGCGCGCGGTGGCGCGCAGCCACAAGGCGCGATCAATCACGAAGCCCGCGTCATGCTCCGCATCCGGCCCGACCGCCGCCGCCTGCGCCGCTGCATCCGGGGCCTGCGTCTGGAAGGCGAGGCGGGCGGCATAGATCGGCCGGCGCTGCGCGCTGACCAGGCCGAGCTGACGCGTCGCGGAGGATGCGGCGCGCGCCCACAGCAGCACCTCCATCCTTTGGTCCTGCTCGGACGGCGTGAACTGGCTGCCGAAACGCCCGGCAATCCGCGCTTCGTCGTCCGCCGACAGCGGGCCCATCGTCCACGCGGCGGCCGCCGCCGTGCGCGCCCTGTCGGTCTGGCCGAGCGAGGCCAGCGCCTCGGCGTAGCGCACACGGCCTGCTCCGCTCAGCGGCGGAAAGGCATTGAAATATTGGGCGACCAGCGACGGATCGGTCTGATCGGGCAGGATCTGGCGCTCGGCCGCGCGCCGCATCGCCGGCTCGCCCGGCCAGCCGCGATGCGCGATCAGGAAGCGGGCATAATCGGCGAAAGGCAGGCGGTCGCTCTGGCGCAGTCGCTGCCATTCGTCGATCGCGGGCCACAGCGGATCGGTCCGGGATGGGCGCAGCGGTTGTGCGGTGACGCCGCCGCTCGCCGTATCGAGCAGGGCAAAACCCGGCCGCACCGATTCGCTCGTGATCGCGGCGGCGCCCGCCGCGACCGAAAGCAGCACCAAAGCCGCGGGCCCGAACTTGCGCCCATACTTGCGAACGCTGGACAGGCGGCCACGGGCGTCCCTATCAGGCGCCCCGAGCCGGCGATTACGGTTGGGCTTCATGTGGCCAATATGGGCGCGCGGACTCGGAAGGTGAAGGGAAAGAGAATGTTCAGCGGGTCGATTCCTGCTTTGGTCACGCCGATCCGCAACGGCGCGATCGACGAGGATGCGTTCCGCGCGCATGTCGACTGGCAGATCGAATCGGGTTCGTCCGCGCTCGTGCCGTGCGGCACCACCGGCGAAAGCGCGACGATGACGATCGAGGAGCATGACCGCGTCGTGCGCGTCTGCATCGAGCAGGCGGCGGGGCGGGTGCCCGTGATCGCGGGCTGCGGATCGAACGACACCGCCGTCGCGCTCCACCATATGCAATCGGCCAAGGCGGCCGGCGCCGACGCGGCTTTGCTGGTGCCGCCTTATTACAACCGCCCCAACCAGGAAGGCGTGCTCGCCCATTTCCGCGCGCTGGCCAGCGGCTGCGACCTGCCGATCATGCTCTACAATGTGCCCGCGCGCACGATCGTCGACATCAATGTCGAGACGATGGCCGAACTCGCCAAATTGCCGACCGTGATCGGGGTCAAGGACGCGACCGGGAACCTCGCCCGCGTCTCCGCCCAGCGCGCCGCGTGCGGCAAGGACTTCATCCAGTTGTCGGGCAATGACGACATGGCGCTCGGCTTCATGGCGATGGGCGGGGTGGGGTGCATCTCGGTCACCGCCAATGTCGCGCCGCGCCAGTGCGCCGATTTCCAGAAGGCGTGCGCCGAAGGGCGGTGGGCGGATGCGCTCGCCTGGCAGGACAAGCTCTTCCCGCTCCACGCGGCTTTGTTCACCGACGCCTCGCCGGGGCCGATCAAATATGCGCTCGGCAAGGTCCGGCCCGACTTCCCGACCGAATTGCGCCTGCCGATGACGCCGCCGAATGGCGCCAGCCGCGCGGCGGTGGACGCCGCGCTGGCGCATGCGGGACTTTGCTGACGGGCTTCGGCCCGCCGCATTTCAAACGACGCTGAGAAACAGCCGGTTTCGGGCGGTGCGTACGACCGCGCCCGAAGGGAAATTCAAAAAAACACCGGAAACGAACTAAAGACCGAGCCGCATTTTCCTCGATCGAGCGAGTACGCTTTATGCGTACGTTTGTCAAGGAATCAAGTCTGGAAGGCGCCTTACTCCAAGGGCTGGAGGATGGTTCGGAGCAGGCATAGACCGCTCAAGGGGCAGTCTATCGGCGGCGCGATTCCATCGCTTCACCGCAAGCTCTGCCCGGATCGCCCGCTCCGCAAATAGCGGGACGGGCGATATTCATGTGGCGGACAGGTTAGCCTGACACGGCACGCCGAGGGGTCGTTTGAGAGAGGAATTGTTCAATGCGTGTTGTTTCCAAGTCGCCGGGTGTTCGCTTGCTGCTGGTTGCGTTGACTGTGTCGGCATCCGGCGCCGGATTCGCGCAGCAGCAGGACGCGCCCGATACCAGTATCGTCGTCAATGGCGTGAAGAGCCCTGGGCCCGAGATCAAGGGCGTGATCACCGCGCGGAATGAGGACAAGGTGAAGGTCGTCACCGCCGACGGCGCCAGCACGATCATCGCCGTCAATGACGCGACGCAGGTCCGGGCAGGCGGTGGCCTGTTCGGCGTTCACAGCAAGCTCGCCCAGGACGCGCTGCTCAACGGGCTGCCGGTGACGGTGAAGACGTGGCGCGCGGGCGACGGGCAAGCGGGCAGCGAGCTTGTGGCGAGCCGGATCAGCTTCCGGAACAGCGACCTCAAGACCGCGACGATGATCCGTAACGGGACCAGCCAGCGTTTCGAGGAGCAGACCGCGGCGACGGAAAACCTGCGCGGGCGCCTGGGCGATATCGACAAATATAACGTCAAGGGCACGACGGAGGTGCATTTCGACACCGGCAAGGCGACTCTGTCCGCCGAGGACAAGGCCCAGCTCTGCAACACCGCAAGCACGGCCCAGGCCAATGAGAACGCGCTGCTGCTGGTGGTCGGCTACACCGATTCGACCGGTGGCGACGACCTCAATCAGGAGCTGAGCGAGAAGCGCGCCGGCCGCGTGATCAATTATCTCCAGCAGGCCTGCGGGTGGAAACCCTATCGCATGCTGACGCCGACGGGCATGGCCAAGGCGGACCCGGCGGCGCCCAACGACACCCCCGAAGGCAAGGCGATGAACCGCCGTGTCGCGGTGAACATCCTGGTCAGCAAGAGCGTCGACGGCATCTAAGGGGTGCGGGATAGGCTTCGCGTGCCACGAGGGTGGGAGGCGGATGTCTTCAAGAGCATCTGTGTTTGGGTCGGGAGCGGCTTGGCCGCTCCCGACCCGACGCTGGCTTTTGGGCCGCTCGCCGACCGGCAGGTTTCAGATAGCGGGAATGGCGTAGCGGTCGTTTCGCTGGCCTGCCGAAGATGATGGGCGTCGAGCAGTTCCTGTCATTCCGCGTCGATCTCCGAACGGCTGCTTGCGATGGGAGCGTCAGGGTTTGACGAACCGATAGGCGAAGCGATCGGTCTCGCCCTTGATCGAGGGGTCAAACACCTTGATCGAGTGCGGATCGTCCTTGTTCGCGAGCATGGTGCTTTCCCCGTCCAGCACGAAGCCGGCCGCCTCCACCTCCTCGCGGACGGACGCAGGGTCGATCCGATGCAGAGACTGGGTGTCGCTCGTGCCCGAGCCTGCGGCGGCGGCGTGGTCGACGATGACGTAGGACCCACCCGGCTTCAGCCGCTCGTAGACGGCTCTATTGAAGCCGGCCGCCGTCGCGCCCTTCTTCTGGATCAGCGCGGTGTGGAGATCGTGATAGAACAGGTGCAGCCACAGGACATCCGCTGGTTGCGTGGCCTCCGGCATCGCGACGAGGTCCGCCGAGACGGCTTCGACATTTTCTCGGCCCGGCTCCTTGGCGAGCATCCGCATGCGGCCGACGGGATCGTTCTCAAAGTGGGCGACTTCGGCCGGCACGAAGCTGTAGACCCGTCCTTCAGGTCCCACGACATCGGAGAAGATGCGCGTCCAGTCACCGTCGCCCGGGTAAACGTCGATGACCGTGGCGCCCACATCGACGCGCGCGAACCTGATCAACTCGGATTGCGTGGACTGGTCGTACATTGGGACCTCCATTGCGACAGTGCATGCGACGAGCGCACGGCGTTCGGTATCATGAAGCGCGCAGATCGCTGCGGTCTTCGGGCGGATTTCCCGCACTCTCGGGGTCCGACATCGCGGCGGCCCGTGCCAATGCCTGCGTGTCGACATACTCCCGGATGTTGGTCAGCTTGCCGTCCCGGACGGTAATGGCGAAGATCCAGTCGTCCTTGAACGGCTTGCTCGTGGCTTTGACCTTCCCCTCGGCATAGCCGACCACCAGCACCCGGTCTCCCTGCGCGATGAACTCCCGGGGTTCCGAGAGCGACATCTCCATGGTTTCGGATTCTGTCTTCAACAGGTCCGTCAGTTCCGCGTGTCCGCGGTGCGTCCCGGCCAGCGGCCAGTCTTCGCCCGGAATGATCCACTCGATATCTTCGGCGACCAGCGCCAGCATAACCTCCCTGTCGCCGCCAAAGGCCGCGGCGAAGAAGTCCTTCACAATCTGGACGTTCTTCTCGGTGCTCATAGCATTTTCTCCATTTCGCTCGGATCGGATCGCGCTCGATCCGATCCGAGCGCCGTGTCCCTGCCGTCGGGGAGGTCGTGTTCGTCAGTCGAACTTGACCAGATCCTTAAAGATCAGCCGGCCCCAGCTGTTCCCGCGCGCCTGCACAAGCAGGCCACCTTCCGAAAGCCCGCCAAGTTTAATCGGCGCGAAACCGAGATTTTCCGCAAGCGCGCCAACCTCCTCTGCGGCAGCGTCATCGTCGCTCGCCAGGAACACGACCCTCTTGCCACCATGTACGGCCGGATCCTGGCCAAGGACGGGAGCGCCCAAATGGTTGAAACCCTTGACCAGTCGTGCGCCCTTAAAGGCTTGCCCGACGGCCTTGGAAGAAGGCTGTCCTCCCAATTCTTCAGGGGGCACCCCGTAGGCATTGGTCACATCGACGATCGTCTTCCCCTGCCAGGTCGGCAGGGCCTTCGCGACATCCGGGTGCGCCTCGAAACGGACCGCCAAAAAGATGATGTCCGCCTTGACGGCGTCCGCCAACGTTTTGGGAATGATCGTGGGTCCGATCGCCGCCGCATCGGCTGCGAAGCTTTCCGGGTCGCGCGTGGTTGCCACGGATATTTCGATGCCCTTGCGCGCAAATGCCTTGGCCAGAGCCTGGCCGATCTTCCCGAAGCCGATAATTGCGTAGCTCATGATGTTTCTCCGATCTTGTGTGCCGAGGTCAGACCTGAGCCATGCCGCCATCAACCGCGAGATCCACGCCGGTGATGTAAGAACTTTCGTCGGAGGCGAGGAACGTGACGGCAGCCGCAATCTCCTCCGGCTCGCCCCTGCGACCCATCGGAATCTGTGTGGTGAACTGTGCGACCGCTTGCTCGGCCTGTTCAGCCGTAAGACCTGTCGTCGTCGCTAGGGCCGGGGTATCGATTGCTCCGGGGCTCATGCAATTCACGCGGATCTTGCGGTCTTTCAGCTCCAGTGTCCAAGCGCGCGCGAAGTTGCGCACCGCCGCCTTACTGGCGGCGTAGGTACTGAATCCCGGCAGCCCCAACACGTTGGAGACCGACGAGGTCAGGATGATCGAACCGCCGTCCCTGAAGAGGGGAAGCGCCTTCTGCACCGTGAAAAACAGGCCCTTCACGTTCACATCGAACGTCTGGTCGAAATGGGCCTCGGTCGCTGCCGCGAGCGGTGCGATCGTCCCCGCGCCCGCATTCGCGAAGAGAATGTCGATGTGACCATGCTTCTCTTTCACGACGGCATAGAGCCGGTCCAGGTCTTCCAGGCGCGCCACGTCGCCCACGACCGTCGTAACGTCCCCACCGATTAAGGCTGCGGCCTCCTTCAGCTCTTTCTCGCGTCGCCCGGTGATCACGACCTGCGCGCCTTCTTCCACGAAGCGCTTGGCCGTGGCCAACCCGATGCCGCTGCTGCCGCCAGTGATGACTGCGACCTTATCTTCGAGCATTTTCATAGTCTTATCCTTCGTTATTTGTTGGCCAGCGTTGGGGCCGCGAGGTGGTCAGAGTTGGGCTAGACCGCCGTCGACGGCGAGCTCGCTGGCAGTCATGAAGCTGCTGTCCGACGATGCGAGAAAGGCAGCCGCCGCGCCGAGCTCAGCCGGATCGCCCATGCGCTGGAGCGCAGTCATCGAGCCGTAGGCCTTCAGACCCTTCTCGCCGAGCGCTGCCGTCGCGAGTTCGGTCGCTATCGCCCCGGGCGACAGGACGTTTACGCGGATGCCGGTGCCCTTCAGGTCCTCCGCCCAGGTCCGCGCGAGGTTGCGCACGGCGGCCTTGCTCGCGCTGTAGGCGGTGAAGGCCGGGGCGCCCGTGGTGCCGGCGCTCGATCCGGTCAGGATGATCGAACCGCCCTTGCCCATCAGCGGCAACGCCTTCTGGACCGTGAAGATCGTACCCTTCACATTGGTGTCGAAGGTTTCGTCGATATGCTCGGCGGTGATTCCGCCGAGCCTAAGCTGGCTGCCCACCCCGGCATTAGCAAAGACGATGTCGAGCGTTCCGCGCTCGGCCTTCACCGCCGCGTAGAGGCGGTCGAGATCGGCCTCATCCGAAACCGAGCCCCTCACCGCGCGGGCGTTGGGTCCGAGGTCGGCGACAGCCGCGTCGAGCGCTTCCTGTCGACGGCCGAAGAGGAAGACGAAGGCGCCCTCCTCGATGAAGCGCTTTGCAGCGGCGAGGCCGATGCCGGTGGCGCCACCGGTGATCACCGCGGTTTTTCCATTCAGTCTGGTCATGTCGTGCATCCTTCCAGGCTTCCGCCTTGGTCATTCGGGGACGACCCGAGACGCTCAACATGGGTCCGACGGGCTCAGGCGGTGAGTGCGGAGGCGCGCACATCGGTGGTGCGAAATCGATCCGGTAAGGCTATCAACGCCAGCCGCGACGATGAGGGCCCGCCGTTCGGAATTGGCCCGCGCCCGTCGACCTGTGTTACGACAACCGTCGGTACTGCCGGACGATGAGTTAGGGCTTTGGAAGGCGCACCTTGCGGTGCTGGATTGCACCATGATCGACTGGGATGACGTTCGCTACTTTCTTGCCGTCGCGCGCGGAGGTTCAGTGCGGGCCGCCGCCGGACGCCTCGGGGTCAATCACTCGACCGTGCTGCGACGCATCGCCCAGCTCGAGGAACGCTTGGGCGCGCAGATGTTCGAAAAGCTGCCTTCGGGCTACCGCCTGACGGCTGCGGGCGAGGAGGTCCTTGAGCTCGCGGAGCAGATGGAGGCGTCATCGCACCAGCTGGAGACCCGCGTCTTCGGGCGCGACCAGAGCGTGCGCGGGCTGCTGCGGATGACGTTGACACCGATCCTTGCGTCACACCTGCTCATGCCGGACTTCGCCGATTTCGCGCATCTGCATCCGGACATCGAGATGGACATTCTGTCGTCCGGCGAGTTGGCCAACCTGACCAACCGAGAGGCCGACGTGGCGATCCGCGTCGTCTACGACCGCAAAACCCTGCCGCTCAATCTTCACGGGCTGAAGGGCCCGGAGCTGTTCGGTGGCGTCTACATATCCCGCGAGCGACTAGCCGCGTGGCGTGGGGGCGCGCCTGATCCCATGCGATGGATCGTCATAAGCAGTCATGGAATTCCGGATTGGGCCAGCGAGGGTGAGGTTCGTACCGCGGGGGTTCCATTCAGGGTCACGGACGCCGGGGCGGAGATCGCGGCTGCACGACAAGGGCTCGGGATCACGACGCTGCCGTGCTTCGTCGGCGATGCCGACCCCCTGCTGGTGAGGGTGCCGGGCACCGACCTGCACCTGTACGGAACGCTCTGGGTTCTTACACAAGGGGAGACACGCAAGACGAAGCGCGTGCGGCTCTTCACGGAGTTCGTATCCCGCAGGCTCGCCGCGTACGCTCCGCTTCTCGCGGGACTGTCCGTATCGCGCGATTGACGCCCGGAAGGCCCCTTTGTCGCAAGCTGACGTTCGACGGTACAAGCTGGAATGGCTGCAAAGTCCCACCCCTGCCGTGCGCGTGGCCGACTGTCGAACACGAACGGATGGCAGCCTCCAGGATCGGCGGTCGCGTCGCCGAACGACGGATTCTAGGGCGCAGAGCGGTCGCACCAGCGACATCTGATACGCGCAAAGGCGTCACCCACACCTAGCCACACTCCCCCAATCCCCCCTACATCGCACCCGATTCCCATGGCCCGCCCACGTCCCCTCGAATTCGACAAGAAGAAGATCGTCGCCGAGAACCGGCCAGCCTGACCGGCGGTCCCGGCGAGCAGCAAGAGCCGCTATTCGGCGAGCGAAGACGACACTCTATTGCTTCGGCGGGACCATGTCCTGGACGGCGATGATCTGCCACTTCCCGGCGCGTCGTAGCCAGGTATCCGTCCAGACCAGGGTTCGCGGCGCCACTTTGCCGCCCGGGCCCTTCAGGATCGCGCTTTCGCGGCCGTAGATCACCGCGACGTCGGGTCCGAAGTAGCGCACCCGCGCGCTGAGCAATTTGCAGTCCCGCTCGGTCTCGACCGTGGGGGGTGCGTGCTTGGGGAACATGTCGGACTTGGTGTAGAGCGGTCCCCTGGGGCTGGTGCCGACGAAATCATCGGCAATATACTCCGCGGCAAAGGCCGCCGATGCCGCCGCGATCCTGTTGCGCGGCAAGCAGGACAGGGTGGCCCACGTCCGTTCCGCCTCGATCAGCTTGCTGGCGAGCGGATCGTTCCTGGCGGCCCATCCGCTTCGGGCGCCGCCCTGAGCAACGGCGCCCCCAGGGAAACAGACGCACGCCGATACCACGAAGATCCCCACGACGGCTTGAGCGGTGGAGCGAAGCTGGGCTTTCATCATGTCTTCCCCGGGCAATGTTTCTTCGCGCTACGCATACCAGCCCGCCGCGCATTCGGTAGGGCGCAATCTGCCGACGGCCATGGCCCGGCCAATACGTCATCCGACGTAAGCCTTCCCCTCCGGAATTCGCCCGCCCTTCGGCGGTCAGACAAAGTCGGTAAGGCTGAGCCCGCTTGCGACGACATGATCGAGGCGGATGCCGGCGTCGAGCGCGCCACCTTTCGCGTGATCGTCATAGAACAGGTAGGTGTCGCCGCCGACGGTGACGGCGGCCACATCGGTCGCGCCGGCATGGCCTTGCAGCGCCTGGGCTGCCCAGGTCGCGGCGGCGGCGACGGTGGCCGCCGACCCCTGCAGGATCGCCGCGGGATGGAAGCCCAGAGCCAGCCTGTCGGTGCCGGCGGTGAAATCGGTGATCTCGTCTATGGCATAGGCCGACGCACCGGCGGTGGTGAAGGCGGCCTGTCCCGCGGTGAAGGCGAACTGATCCTTACCCGTGCCGCCGGTCATCAGATCATGGCCTGAATCGCCTGACAGGAGATCGTCGCCGTCGCCGCCGTTCATCGTGTCGTCCCCGGTTCCGCCGCGCAGCGTATCGTTGTCCGCGCCCCCGGAGAGCACGTCATTGCCGGCGCCGCCCTGCACATTGTCGTTGCCGGCGTCCCCGGTGACGCTGTCATTCCCTTCGTCGCCGGAGAGGAAGTCGTTGCCGTCGCCGCCAGCCAGGACATCGTCGCCGACATTGCCGTTGATCGTGTCGTTGCCGGCCCCGCCGCTCAGGCTGTCCGCGCCGTCGACGGCACCCGCCACGCTGGTGGATTCGTTGCCGTAGATATGGTCGTTGCCGATACCGCCGGTGATCGTGTCGGCGCCCGTGCCGCCATCATATTGGTCGGTTTCGATCAGATGGCCCCGCGCATCGATCGAACTCGAGGAGCCGACGATCGAGTCATTGCCGTCGCCGCCGTCGATCGTC
>Ga0193716_1000076_pt1 | contig 57013 bp, 43 predicted proteins | sample U2c1metaG_FD_145901 | JGI IMG/M metagenome (GOLD analysis project Ga0193716, IMG submission 145901) | Soil microbial communities from a riparian zone of the East river system, Colorado, United States - U2c1 | ecosystem: Environmental > Terrestrial > Soil > Riparian zone | place: USA: East River...
CCTGGTTATAGCCCCCACCCTGGCGTCCCTCTTCCATACACACGAAGGTGTCGCGCACAAGGCAAAACGGGTGGAAAATACAGTAGTGACGGCTCCGGCTGTAAAAAGCCCGGCTGTTGTAACGTTGCGTTAACAAAAAAAAATTCCGGGTTTTTGTTGGGCAATTGAATTCAATATATATCTTTACAGGCCAAATAAAACACTAATCAGATCCAAATACCGAAGTCCGCTTGTTTCTACAAGGGGGCTTTTTTTTGCCCCTCCAATTTCAACTTCCTTTTAACAATCATTTACGAAATTTATCGTAAATTACTTCTCAAATATTTTTTTATGTCGACGAAGACTATAAAACCCACGGAAAGTGAGCTGGAGATCCTGCAGGTGCTTTGGGACAGAAACCTTGCCAGTGTCAGGGATGTACATGAAGAGCTATCAAAAACCAAAGAATCCGGATACACCACAACGCTGAAGCTGATGCAGATCATGCATGAGAAAGGTCTGGTAAAGAGAGATGATTCTTCCAAGACTCATATCTATCAGGCTTCGGTCAGTAAGGAAAAGACCCAGAAACATTTATTGGGAAAGATGATCAATAATCTCTTCGGGGGTTCCCCCACTACCCTCGTGCTGCAGGCGTTGGGCAATCACAAGGCGTCTCCGGCCGAGCTGGAAGAGATCCAGCAACTCCTAAATAACCTGAAAAATCAATAGGCATGCACCTTTTGACCCAATCCGCTTTACTGCAGGCGCTGGGCTGGTCTTTGTTGAACAGTCTTTGGCAAATGGGTTTGCTTTGGTTCTTCTATAAGGTGCTGATCCTCCTTTTCCCTGATATCTCCGCCCGTAGCCGGCATGGCCTGATCTTATCGTCGCTGATTGTCGGGACGTTTTGGTCGGTGTCGAGCTTTGTCTCCGCCAGCACGGGCGCTGCCGGCATATTGCCGGTCCTTGCGCCTGTCCGATCTTTCATAGCAAATTTCCTCCCCATCGGCTCTTCGCTTTATCTGCTGATACTGGCAGGATTGCTGGTTCGTTATTTTTATCATTACTCTTATTGTACCAGGCTTACCCGCGAAGGACTTTCCCGGATCGAGCCTGGGTACAGGGTCTTTGTAGCCGAAACCAGCCGCCGGATGGGGATCAGGCCTGTGGTCAAAGTTTGGTTGTCAAAGCTGATCGATGTGCCGGTGACCCTTGGCTTTTTAAAACCTGTGATCCTGCTGCCCTTCGCGATGGCGGGTCAACTGACCACGGAGCAGGTGGAAGCCATCCTGGTCCATGAACTGGCGCATATCCGGCGTAACGACTTTCTCCTCAACCTTGGAGTGACCCTGCTGGAAGGGCTTTTCTTCTTCAACCCGTTTACCCGTTGGTTTATTGCCGACCTGAAAAAGGAAAGAGAATATTGCTGCGATGATCTGGTCTTACAATTCCGTTATGATCCACAGACCTATGTTTCGGCCCTCTTGTCCGTGGCCAGGCAGGCTTTACAGGACCAACATACGCGGCTGGTGGTGGCGGCGACCGGCAGTGGCGGCAACCAGCTGCTTTTGCAAAGGGCCAGGCGTATCTTGCAGCAGCAGCGAACGGAAGAAAGGCAGGGGGCCAGGCCCTTTGCGCTGTTGTTCCTGACGGTGCTGATCACCCTTGTCACCTTGTCACGACCCGCTCGTTCTTTGCCGGAGCCATCAAGCGCTCAACCAGTGGTGATGACGGTGGCGGTAGCCAACCCGGTTAAACAGTCTCCGCCGGCTACGCCGGCGGAAGTACAAAGCGCGCCAATAGTTTCTAATACGCCGCCGCCACAACCGGGAAACCGGGTCATTCACCCCCGCCATCCGGCACATCCGCCCAAGCCGGAGCAGGTGGATTATGACCAGCAGGATGAAGCCTCTATGGCCCTCATAACTGCCGTTGGCGATGCCGACATTGTCAGGCCGGAGGAAGTGGTTGCAATTATCCCTAAGGATAACCGGGAGTATTCTATTGGTAAATCCCAGTCCTTTACCCGGACACCGGCCGAAGAGGAAGGGCAGCCTTTTGTGCCAAAATCGAGTTTTTCTTTCCTGTCTATAGATGAAGATACCCTCCGCCCGGAGGAAAAGCTGGCGCGCGTACAGATCCAGACCCAGCGGGAAATCGCTCAGAGCATGCAGAAATTGCAGCTCGATCTGATGGCTCAGCTACAGCTGGTGAAAGCCCGGCAGCGTCAGCTGCAGGACTATGACCTTCTTGACAACGTCCAGGACTTCCAGGGCTTAAAGGAACAGCAGGCTTTGATAGAAGAGCAATTACGTGTCCAGCGAATATATATGCAGAAGCTGGACGATCTGCAAAAGAAGCTGAAAAAAGCGCAGCGTCATTTTACGATCGTATATATCTGATCGCTTCCTTTCCTTCACAAAATAAGAGATCGAGGATCGAGAGACCGGGTAGAAATCCGGTTCGTTCTTCGAATACCTGACGGTACCGTATCGGTGCAGCGAGGACTGTCGCCGAGTCTGCAACCCTGTTTTTTGGCAGGAATTTCCCTCTCCAATCGACCCCTTCTTCGGGGGTATAGACCGGCCGGTACCTGTCCGTCAGGGAGACCTCAAACTTCATCCGAAGCTGTTTCAATGACCATTCGAAGCAGGCCAAATTCCAATCCACCAGAAAGTCAAACCGCGTTTTGTACAATCCTTCCAGCTCGTCCCGGTAAAACTCAAACCACGGCGAACGACTATAACAGGAAAGGATTGTTTTCCAATGCTGCGCCTGCCAGGGATGAGTGCCTGCAATTCTGACATCCTTCATCCGGGCTTTTTGGTCCCTCCCTTTTTCCAGCGGAATGTTCAAATTGATGACCCCTTCACCACCGGCGATCTGGCACCGGTTGCGAAAACTCATTTTCTGATAGAACTCGCATTGTTCAAAAACGATATTTGAGAATTCAGACGAGATTCTATATAAGTTTATGTTCGGAAAATATTGTAAGTCAACTATTAAGTTCATAAATTTTAAAAAATAGAACAATTTTGTTCCAATCGGTAAAATATTGTTCTCCTAATGTAAAAGTCGCTTGATTTATTACGCAATTTAAATTGATATAATATATTGTAAGTACCTCAAAATTAATTTATTAACTCAATTTAAAATTTGCTACAAAAATTGGCGGTCATTTTTCGAGTAATACTACTTGCGGCCCCCTGTAAAAACCAAGGATCTTAGCGGTTATTTCCAAAAGTACAAAAAGGCATAAAGGCTCGGAAAATTAAATATCGGGTCCATACCTCCATTAAAAAAGGACGTCCTTAAATCGCCTGAAAATGCCTCTCCCACCCTGATCGCTTATTCCGGCCAAGGGCCAAGATCAGACAGTCTGTCAGGCTTTAAAAATGCACAGAAATGGACAACGACTGTATCAATATTGAACAGGCCGCTCGAATACGCAGCCGCAATTCGTTGATTATGAAATCATAACTAATCCGGCATCTTTCTGGCTGCGTTTGGTTTAGTTCTGTTCACATCAAAAATGCTACGCATGTTCAAGAATTACATCAAGGTGGCCCTTCGCAACCTCCGGCGGAACAAATTATTCTCGGCTATCAATATTTTCGGCCTGGCATTGGGCCTGGCCACCTGCCTTGTAATCCTGCTTTTTGTCCAACACGAGCTCAGCTATGACCGCTTTAATAAAAAGGCGGATCAGATCGTTCGTGTGGTCATCCGGGGTGTCATGCAGGGCGGGGAATTGAAGGAGGCGAACGTGATGCCGCCGGTGGCGCAAACCTTGAAAAAAGATTTTCCGGAAGTGCTCGACGCGACCCGGCTTAAGCGGACGGGACGACCCCGGGTCACCTATGGAGACAAGACCTTTCGGGAAGATGAAATGGCTTTTGTCGACTCCAATTTCTTCCAGGTGTTTACTCTCCCCCTGCTAAAAGGAAATGCTAAAACGGCCCTTAATCAACCCAATTCGGTGGTCATCACCCGCGCCGTTGCAAAGAAATACTTTGGAGAAACCGACCCTATCGGGAAGGTCCTGGAGTTCAAAGATGCTCATGCAACACTCACCGTAACGGGGATGATCGATGCGGTACCGGAGACCTCTCATTTTCATTTTGGGTTATTTGCATCGCTTTCTGTCCTTCAGGAATCCCGGAGCGATAGCTGGATGACATCGGATTATTATACCTATCTCGTCCTGCCCAAAGGATATGATTACCGGCAACTGGAAGCCAAACTGCCGCAGACCATGGAAAAATATGCCGGCCCGCAAATGCAGAAAGCCATGGGTCTTACCATGGCCCAGTTCAGGGCAAAGGGAAATTCCATAGGTCTTTTTCTTCAGCCCCTGACCGATATCCACCTGCATTCCGATCTGACCCTGGAGCTGGAACCCGCCGGAGATATCCGCTATGTTTATATTTTCAGCGCGGTAGCCCTCTTTATGCTGCTGATCGCCTGTATCAATTTTATGAACCTTTCCACGGCAGGTGCTTCCCGGCGGAGCCGCGAAGTGGGGATCCGAAAGGTGCTGGGATCGCAAAGGATCGAGCTCATCAGGCAATTCCTGGCAGAATCCCTTTTGTTGACAATCGTCGCTATGGTTCTGGCCCTTGGGATAGTGTGGTTAACTCTGCCTTTTTTCAATCATCTGACCGGACAGCAGCTGATGCTTGACCTGACCCATAATCCCTGGGCCCTTCCTGGTCTGCTGTTGTTTGGGATACTTACAGGCCTGCTCGCCGGTAGCTATCCTGCCTTTTTCCTATCCGGTTTTAACCCGATTGCCGTTCTCAAAAACCGGAGCAGCGGCAGCCAGAAAAGCGCCGGCTTGCGGAGCGGCCTGGTCGTTTTTCAGTTCTTTATTTCGATCTGTCTCATTGTCGGGACGACAGTCGTCTACAAACAATTATCCTTTATCCAGCATAAGAAACTTGGCTATGACCGGGACCAGGTGATTGTGGTCCAGGAAAGCTCTTGGCTGGGGAAGAACGTGGATGTCTTTCGCCAGCAGCTGCGGAGGGACCCAAGGGTCGCCAGCGTCAGCGCCAGCGGTTATCTGCCGGCAGGCTCCACCAATAACAACAATTTCTTCGTCTACCCGGATGATCAAAGCGAAAAGTTTATAAAGACCATCCGGTATGACGTGGATGAGTATTACCTGGGTACACTGGGGATGGAGCTGGCCAAAGGACGGAATTTCTCCGCAGCCTTTGGGGCGGACTCCACGGGAGCCATCCTTAATGAAACCGCCGTCAGGGCTCTTGGCTGGGATAAGGGATCCGTGGGAGCAAAGGCGGGTGCAATGCAGGGCGCATTAGGCCGCACCATCTCCAAGATCGACAATGGCGTCAAGCAAACCTGGCATGTCATAGGCGTGGTAAAAGATTTTCATTTCCGGTCCTTGCACGAACTGATCACGCCGGTTGTAATGGTCATGGGGCAGGACAATGGCACCACGATCGTCAAAGTAAAAACAGCTGATGTCGCCGGTGTGCTGGAAAGCACGAAGAAGCTGTGGACCGGGTTAAAAGCTGAGGCTCCTTTCTCCTGGTCTTTCCTGGACGACCGGTTTAACGATACCTATAAGGAAGAGCAGAATGTTGGTCTGATCCTTACCATTTTTGCCGGACTGACGATCTTCGTAGCCTGTCTGGGTCTTTTCGGTCTGGCGACCTTTACTGCGGAGCAGCGCACCCGGGAGATCGGCATCCGGAAAGTTTTGGGTGCCGACGTCATTGGTATCGTGAGACTGCTGTCTACCGACTTCTTAAAGCTGGTTCTTTTAGCCTTTTTGCTTGCTGCACCTGTTGCCTGGTTTGCCATGAACAAATGGCTGGAGGATTTTGCTTATCGCATCAGCATCAGCTGGGGAGTATTTTTATTGGCCGCCTTTTTAGCCCTTACAATAACCATCATTACAATTAGTTTCCGGGCCATCCGGGCCGCCACGGCAAACCCGGTGAAGAGCCTGCGTTCCGAGTAGCGCGCTATGAAAAAAGAAAAGCCCGCCTGCTATGCAGACGGGCTTTGTTATTTCGGACTGTGCGGCCTATTTTTAAGTGGCCTTATTCTGCCAGTTTGAGCTCTTTATTCTGCAGATCCTGCAGTTTCTTCTTGCCATAGGTCAGGTTGGTGATGACCACGAACAGAACGGGAACGATAAAGATCGCAAGGCTGGTCGCCGCTATCATACCGCCCAACACCGTCCAGCCGATGGTATTACGGGCAACGGAACTGGCGCCCTCAGCCAGGGCCAGGGGCAGTACCCCAAGCAGGAAGGCGATCGACGTCATCAGGATGGGGCGAAGACGAAGCTTCACCGCGTCGAGAGTCGCATTGATGACACTCATACCCCTGTCCACACGTTCTTTGGCAAATTCCACGATCAGGATGGCGTTCTTAGCCGAAAGCCCGATCAGGGTGATCAAACCGATCTGCGCATAGACGTTGTTGGTGAGCCGCGGAATAAAGGTAAGTGTGAGGATGGCCCCAAACACACCGACCGGTACGGCCAACAGAACGGAGAAAGGCACCGACCAGCTCTCATACAGGGCTGCCAGGAACAGGAAGACGAAGACGATGGACAACGCAAAAATATAGGTGGAGCTGTTCCCGGACTTGATCTCCTGGAGGCTGAGGCCGCTATACTCCACGCCATAACCTTCGGGGAGTACCTGGTCTGCTACCCGGTTCAGCGCCTCGATGGCCTGACCGCTACTAAAGCCCTGTTTGGGATTACCGTCGACTTCGGCGCTGCGGTAAATATTAAAATGAGAGATCAGCGGGGCGCTCTCGGTCTGCCTGTAGGACACCACCGTACTCAGTGGAATCATTTGCCCGGCAGCATTCTTCACATAATACTGACCGATGTTGTGAATATCATTGCGGAAGTTGGTGTCTGCCTGTGCGACCACATAGAAGTTACGGCCATAAATGGTCAGCTGATTGATATAGGTGCTACCCATATACATTTGCATGGTATTGTAAACATCCGCCAGGTTAAGACCCAGCTTCTTGGCCCTATCCCGGTCGACATCCACCTGGTAGCCGGGGGTATGCGCGCTGAAGAAGGTAAAGGCGCCGGCTATCTCCGGTTGTTTGTTGGCGGCAGCCACGAACTGGTTTACCACCCTTTCAAACGTTTTGATGTCGTCATTCGACTGCCGCTGTTCGACCTGGATGCTAAAGCCGCCTGCATTACCCAGACCCGGGATAGCCGGGGGTGGAATAACGACGATCTTGGCTTGCTTGACGGCGGCCAGCCGCTTGTTGAGTTCGGCAACGACACCCATCAGCTGCAGACTTTTGTCCTTACGTTCGTCCCAGGGCTTCAACTGCATAAAGATCGTACCGCTGTTGGACTTGGAACCGAATGTAAGGATGTTCAGACCACCGAGAGCGGCGGTGTGATCGACACCCGGTACGCGCTGTGCGATATTCTGGATACTATCCAGGGCTGTCAGGGCACGGGTGGTAGAGCCTGCTTCGGGTATCTCGAAGGCTATATAGATACGACCGTCATCCTCCGTTGGAATAAATCCGGTAGGCTTATTCTTGAACAAGAACAGGTCTCCCACGATGATACAGACCAGCAGGATAATCACCAAGGGGGAGTGTTTGATCCAGCCCTTCACGCCGAGGGTATACCGCAGAGCGAAACGCCGGAACCCTTCGTTGAAACGATAGAAGACCTTGTTGATCCCCCTGGAATTTTTGTTGATATGATGTTCCCGCAGCAGCAGCATACAGAGTGCCGGTGTCAGGGAAAGGGCGACAAAGGCCGAGATCAGCACCGAAATAGCGATGGTGATGGCGAACTGTTGATACAAGCGGCCTACGATACCCGGGATAAAGCCGACGGGCACGAATACCGCGGCAAGAATAAGTGCGATGGCTACAACCGGTCCGGAGATATCGGCGATGGCGCGGGCCGTAGCTTCTTTTGGCGAGAGGTGTTCCGTATCGATATAGTGCTGTACAGCTTCCACCACGACGATGGCATCATCCATCACGATACCGATGGCCAGTACGAATCCAAACATCGTCAGAGTATTGATCGTAAAGCCCAGGGGAATAAAGAAGATAAAGGTACCTACGATGGCCACGGGAATAGCCAGCACGGGGATCAGTGTAGACCGCCAGTTTTGCAGAAAGATGAATACCACGACCGTCACCAGCCCCAGCGCGATAAAAAGGGTGTTGACCACATCTTCGATGGAGACTTTCACGACGGACACCGACTCGAAAGGCACTTTGTATGCGATGTCGGCAGGAAAATATTTTTTCTGTTCGTCCAGCGCCTTATATACCCCTTCTGCTGTTGCAAGCGCATTGGATCCGGGCGCCTGGTAAACCAGCAGATAGGAGGCCCGCTTTCCATCTACAAAGGAGTTGGATGTATAGCTTACTTTTCCGAGCTGGATCCGGGCAACGTCCTTCAGGTAGACGATGGAATTTTGCGACGGATTCGACCGTATAACGATGTCTCCGAATTGTTTTTCCGTTGTGAGACGGCTATTGGTAAACACAGTAAACTCAAACGCAGCATTGTTGCTTTGCGGAGGAGATGCAACCGAACCTGCGGCTACCTGCAGGTTTTGTTCGTTGATGACGTTCTGTACGTCGTTGACGGTAAGTCCTAATTGAGCCAGCTTGTCCGTTTTCAGCCAGACGCGCATGGAGAAGTTGTCGGCACGGCTGAATACATCACCTACGCCCGGTGTACGCAGCAGGACGTCACGCAGGTAGATGTTGGCGTAGTTATCCATGAATGGAACGCTGTGCGTGCCATTGGGTGAATAAACGGCCACCAACATGAGGATGGCAGGGTTACGTTTCAGCGTAGTCACCCCCAGTCTCTGTACCTGGGTCGGCAGGGTCGGCAGGGCAATGCCCACACGGTTTTGGATGTCGAGCGCTACGATATTGGGATCGGCCCCGATGTTAAGCGTAGCCGTTATCTGTGAGTTACCATTGTTGGCGCTGTTACTCTGCATATAGGCGATGCCGGGAACGCCGTTGACCTGCGTTTCGATGGCTGTCGTCGTAGTCTGTTCAACCGTTTGTGCGTCGGCGCCCGTAAAGTTACTGGTGATCTGTACCGTCGGCGGTGTAATATCGGGATACTGGCTGATCGGCATGGAGAGGATGGCCAGGGAACCCACGAGCAAAATGACCAGTGATATAACGATTGCCGTTACGGGCCGTCTTAAGAATATATTACCTTTCATCTCGAGTTATTTGATTTTTTATCGGAGAGATGCAGTCGCTTCGCTCTTGTCATTCGGAGTCAATTAATTTTTTGATTCTTCTCTCATCTTACTTACCGGCAGCAGCTGGAGGCGCCTTAGGCGGTCCTACCTGGATAGCAGAGCTATCCCTGAGTTTCTGCACACCGTCTGTTACGACCTTGTCGCCTGCTTTCAGGCCGCTTCTCACGACCACCTTATCACCGATCTTTGTGCCCAGGCTTATTTTCCGCTGATAGGCATGGTCACCGTCGGCCTGGAAGACAAAGAATTCTCCGAGCTGTTCTACAACGGCTTTATAAGGGATCAGCAGGCTGCTGTCACCGGCATCATGTTTGACCCTGATATTGGTTGTCAAGCCTGCTTTCAATTCGTTCTTTGGATTGGGGAAGGTAAGACGGGCTTTGAGTGTACCTGTCGTCGGATCGATCGAACGATCCAGCAGGTAAAGCTGGCCGGGGATCGGATAAACTGAACCATCCGGCAATACCGCCGAAAATATGGAATCCTTTGGCTTCGTGCCTTTTACAAAGAAGCTGGTGAACTTGGGAATCTCTGCCTGGTCGATGGCAATGTCTACCGCCATCGGATCGTCAGTGGAAACGGAGTTCAGCAGCGTCTGGGGATAGACAGACGTTCCGATCTTCACCAGGGAAATGCCGATGGTCCCGTTGAAGGGGGCATAGATGTTGGAATAGTTGAGATTGGTCTGCACGGAGGCGACATTTGCCTGGGCGGCTTCGACCTGTCGCTTGGCAGCTTCAAGATCAGCTATCTGGTGGTCGAGGGTCTGCCGGGCGATGGCATCCTGTTTGGCCAGTTCCTGGTAGCGATCAGCATCCTGCTGTGACTTCGCCAGGTTGGCCTGTGAAACGGCCAGGTTGGCCTTGGCCTGGTTTACGGCAGCCGTGTATTGCTGCTGATCGATCTCATACAGTCTTTGTCCTTTCTTTACCTGTTGTCCGTCCTTGAAATAAATGCCGACGATATTGCCTGCAACCTGGGGTTTGATGTCCACCTGGTTCAGCGGAGTAGCCGTTGCCGGATACATATCGAAATAGGTAGCGTTGCCGGGAGCTACTGTATAAACATTTACCGAGGTCGGGGGCGGAGCCTGGGGCCCGGTCTGCTTATTTCCGCAGGAGGTCAGGCTAACACTGAAAACGACCGACATAAGACCAATCCATTGTAAGCTATTTCTCATATAAAAAGATAATTTATCTAAAATTGATTAAATTAATAGGACCCTTTTCAATTAATACTGAACTACTCCCAAAGCTTTTTGAACGTCTATCTTACTGCTCAGCACCTGATAAAGCGCATCGCTGTAATTGGACTGAGCATTTCTAAGATCCGTTTCGGCTGTGATCAGCTCCAGATAAGCTTTTACGCCGGAGCGATACTGCAGCTCGATGGTATTGAATACGTCCCTGGCCAGGTTGAGATTCTCGCGTAGTATAAAGTAGTTGTTGAGGTTACTTTTATAGGCCGCAAGAGCCTGGGCATACTGGGTCGAGATCGAGTTCTGCAGGTTGACGATATCCCAGTCGATTCGGGTCAGCTGCAATTCTGAAATGCGAATATTCTGGGTACGTTTGGTTCCCTGGAAGATGGGGACGGATACCGTAACACCCGCATACGAATTAGGAAGATTATTATCATAAAGCTTCGAGAAGCGGTTGTTCAGGTAATTGAAGTTGTATCCTGCTCCTGCAGTAACCGATGGGATATAAGCCCATTTATTATATTTCAGATCGGCCTCCTGCAAATGTCTTTGTGTCATAAGCTGCTGGAATTCGATGCGTTTGGTATAGTCAACCGTAGCCATCGTATCGATCTGCACTTCCGACTCCATCGTGGCGCTGTCATAAAGCAGACGTACGGAATCCTTGCTGGTATAACCCATCAGCTGTTTGAGCACGGCGTATTTGGCCTTGAGGGTCTCCTGGTTGGTTTTTCTTTCCGCTCTCGAATTATTCAGGGTGATGGTGGCACGTTTGTAGTCCGTCTTATCTACCAGACCTCCCTGATATTGATTATAGGTATCCCGCAGATTGCGTTCAAGCCGGCGGATGTCGTCATCCAGCACCTCGATCTGCTTGCTGGTAAGCAGCACATCGTAAAAGGCCTTGGTCACGTTGACGGCAATCTCGATCTTGTCGGTGACGGTGGTCTGACGGATATTGGTCATAACAATGCCCTTGGTACGCGCGGCCAGCAAGACGTCCCTGTTGAAGAGAGTCTGGCTCAGTCCCAGCTGGAGGTAGGAAGAGTTGTACGTTCCGCTTTGAACATATGCCCCGTTAAAGGCGATGGACTGCAGCTGGAAGTTATTCTGATAGTTGGCGTTGAGGCTTGCCTGAGGGTACCAGTCAGCCAGCCTACTCTTGATCTGCCGGTCGGTGATCATTTCATCGAGCAGGGCCTGCTGGATCAGCGGGTAATGTTTCAGCGCATATTGAACGCAGGTTTGCAACGTAGCGCTGGACAATGTGTCGGGAGCCTTTTTAGGGTTGAGCAGACTATCCTTTGTCGTCTGGGCCCCGGCTAAAAAGTACATTAAACTCAATCCACTGCTGATGAATACTAATCGGAATGCTTTCTTCATAATATTGATGCTAAAAATTTATTACAACTTCTTAATTCTTTATTCCTTCCCGGACCGCAAAAATCGTCACATTCTTCGAAATACTCCCAGCCGCTGATGAAATACCCCTGTTTGTACAAGAATATCAGGCATTTGGACAACAGATAGCCAGGTCTATATATCAAAAACAGGGCACAAAGTTAAACAAACGTTTGAATTAAACAAACGTTTAATCAAACCTTAATTATCTAATTGTCTTAATTCGTAATTTTCCGTCACTTATGTCAATTCATACCATCCTTGGCGCCGGTGGGGCTGTCGCCGATGTACTGTCCCAAGAGCTATTGGCTCACCGCCTGCCCGTCCGGCTTGTATCCCGCCATCAGTCTCGTCCGGCGGCGGCCGATGGTCCGGCACCGCCCGATATGCCACCAATAACCACTTTTGCGGCCGACCTGACCGACCCAGCCCAGGCATTAAAGGCCATCGAAGGCGCCACGGTTGCCTATCTCTGCGTGGGCCTGCCCTATCGTTATTCTACCTGGCGCAAATTATGGCCACTTATCTTCGACAATACCATTGAAGCCTGTAAAAAGACCGGGACAAAGCTCATTTTTTTCGACAACGTATATATGTATGGGAAAACCGAGGGGCCTATGACCGAAGAGACGCCCTATGATCCATGCAGCCGAAAGGGTGATCTTCGCGCCCGGCTGGCGACCCAGCTGATGAGCGAGGTCCGAAAGGGCAACATCACTGCAATGATCGCCCGCTCTGCTGATTTTTATGGCACCAGGGCCGGCAAGACCAGCATCCCCGATATCCTGGTCTTTCAGAAACTGCGCCAGGCCGCGAAGGCTCAATGGCTGGTGAACGCCCATGCCCCTCATTCCCTGACCTATGCACCTGATATTGGAAAGGCCCTGTACCTGCTGGCTACCGATGACAATGCCTGGGACCAGGTCTGGCATTTACCCACTGCAGCCTCTCCTCTTACCGGTAAGGAGTTCATCGAAAAAGCGGCCCTCGCGATGGGCAAGGCAGGCAATTACACGGTACTTTCCAAATGGATGATCCGGTTGGGTGGGTTTTTTGACAGTACAACAAAAGAGCTTTATGAAATGCTGTATCAATACGAATTCGATTACCTTTTTGATTCATCGAAATTCGAAAATACCTATCACTTTCAGCCTACTTCTTACGAAGAGGGTATAAAAGCGACAGCCAATGCGTACAGGAATGGCACTGGCTTTTAATTGTTGCAAGGGTCTCAGGCAGGTAGAGGGAGTCAGATCAGAAACGGGCGCCGGATACGGACCGCAGGCAGGCACGGAAAAAAGGTACAGAATAAAAACAGGTCATAGACAATTGTTAGGAGTTAAATCGGTGAAAAGCTACCGAAATAAAATCATTATAACAAAAAAAAAGCAGTGCCGCCAGTGCAGCAAGCGGGATGATTCCGGGAACGTTCCCGTAACTAATTTTCCGATACTACGGCTTATGGATTAAATTGGCTGTTATGACTGCCAATAAAACGATGTTGCCATTTAGCCTGCCCCTGCTTTCTCTGTTTCTTTGTCTCGCAGCCGGAGCACAGCCTTCCGAACGAACGATCGCCTGGTATCAGGCACATTGTCCCTTTCCGATGCCGGAAGTGGTCCGCCCATCCTTCCCCGATAGAGATTTTCGCCTTGTCGATTATGGCGCTACCGGTGACGGTAAAGCGCTGAATACAGCCGCGTTTCAAAAAGCCATCGAGGCCTGTTCGGCCGCAGGCGGCGGCCGGATTGTCATTCCTTCCGGTAAATGGCTGACCGGTCCTATCGAACTAAGAAGTCATGTCGACCTGCACCTCGAAGCGGGCGCCGAGATCCTTTTTACGTCGGATCATAGGCAGTATTTCAGCCCGGTAACATCTCCCATCTCGGGGCGCGATCTCGAAGATATTGCCATTACCGGGTCAGGGTTCTTTGACGGGGCCGGTGATTCCTGGCGCCCGGTAAAGAAAAGCAAACAAACGGAGGCGCAATGGCGCAGCCTTCTTGCATCCGGGGGGACGCTGAGCAGTGATGGAGAGATCTGGTGGCCCGGCAGGGAAACGCCAAACTCGCCGCGTCCCAATATGGTTTCTCTTGTCAATTGCCGGCGGGTCCTGATCCAGGGTGTGACGATCCGCAATTCTCCCAAATTTGCGTTCTGCCCCAATAATTGCACGGACCTGACTATGGATTCTGCGACCATTTACAATGACTGGTGGGCGCAGAACGGAGATGGTATCGACATCAGCGCCTGTAAAAAAGTCGTCATCTATAAATGTGTGGTGAATGCCGGCGACGATGGCATCTGCATGAAATCCAGCGGCGCCCGCCCGGACGGACCGGCGCTTGAAAATGTGCTCATAGCCGGCTGTACCGTAGGCCGGGCGCACGGCGGCTTTGTCATCGGCAGTAATACCGATGGTGGGATGGCGCATATTTTTGTGAGCGATTGTTTGTTCTCCGGCACGGACGTTGGCCTCCGTTTCAAAAGCAATAGGGGAAGGGGCGGACTGGTGAAAGACATCTTTATCCAGGACATCTCCATGCGGGATATCGTAAGGGAAGCCGTCCTCTTCGACACGTATTATGAGGACATGCCGGCCGGCGCCATAAAGGACCCCAATAAGGCCGCGCCGATCGATAAGATACCCGAGTTCCGGGACTTCCATATCAGCCGCATCACCTGTGCCGGTGCGAAGACGGCCATTGCCATTACAGGGCTGCCCGAACTACCGGTGAACAATATCTTTTTTGACAGTGTCGTCATCCGGGCCGGTAAGGGGTTGGTCGCGACGCAGGCAAAGGCCATCGATCTCCGCAACGTAAAGCTCGATGTGTCCGAAAAACCCGTATTGCAAACAGACAAGACGGCGGAGATCCGGGTCCACTAGCGCATCAATCATTGGGCACGATCGCGGGCTGATGGATCCGGTAATAGGCGCGGTGCAAATTCAGCTTTGTCACCGGCGCCACGACCAGGGGCAGCTTCTCGACCAGGGTCTCGCTCGAGTCGAGCCCGAATGCTTTTTCTTCAGCCAGGGCCAGCTTTTTCAGGCTAAAGTAAGAGTTCAGGATAAACCCGTCGCGCACTGAGAATTCGTTGTCATAGGAAAGGAATTTTTCCAGGATGACAAAGCGGAAATCCTCTGTGATGTTGTGTTTCTTCAGGGAAGGAAAACGGCTGACGACATCCAGCTCTCTGTTCTCGATCATCTCCGACACGACCCGTCTAAACAACATGCCTATCTTTTGCTGTACACGAAAACCCAGCCGGAACTCTACCCGGATGACCTTGTCATTCAACAACTCTTCCACGCCATATTCCATTGTATAGGGTTCGTCGGTGCGTTCGATATGCACGAACCAATATACGTCGGCCCGTTTAGGGTTATGGCTGAAGATAGAATAGAGTATCTTTTGTTCGACCTGATTTGGCCGGTTGGCCTTTGTAAGATAGATAAGGTGAGAGGAAAACTTATGTACGGATTCATCATTGCTCAGATACTCCAGCAAAGGAAGATGTTCATTCAGGTCGATGAAGTTGAGGAAACGGTTGTTGATCTTACGGGCACGGTACCATACATACATGGTGAAGATCAGGCCTACTTCGAACACGAGGAAGAACAGTCGTTTGACGATCTTGACGGCATTGGCGACGAAGAAGGAACCTTCCACGCAAACGAAGACAATGAGAATGGGAATGACCAGCGCGAGCGACCAGTGTTTTACGCGCCGCAAAAACTGGTACATCAGTATGGTCGTCATGAGCATGGCAATAGTAATGGAAAAACCATAGGCGGCCGTCATGCTTTCAGAGGTCCGGAAATAAAGCACTACAAGAAAACAGCCTGTACACAGGATCCAGTTGATGCTGGGTATATAGATCTGGCCGCGTACATCCGTGGGAAACTTCACCGTTACCTTGGGCCAGAAGTTCAGGCTGATGGCTTCGTTGATCAGGGTGAAGCTCCCGCTTATGAGGGCCTGGCTGGCGATGATGGAAGCTGCCGTAGCGATAAAAACGCTTGGCACGAGGAACCAGTGCGGAACGATAGCAAAGAAAGGATTGGCTCCGCCCAGACTTTCTCTATGCTGTAACAGCACCCAGGCGCCCTGGCCGAGATAATTCAGTACCAGGGTGGTCTTGACAAAGATCCAACTTATCTGGATATTCTTTCTGCCGCAATGTCCCAGGTCGGAATACAGCGCTTCTGCCCCCGTGGTGCAAAGAAATACCGCGCCCAGCAGCCAGAAACCTTTGGGATGACGGGTCAGTAATTCCAGCCCATAGTGGGGGCTCAGGGCCTTTAATATGATGGGATAGTGTATGATCTGGTTGATGCCCAGAACGGCCAGCATCGAGAACCAGACGAACATGATCGGCCCGAAGGAGCCCCCCACCACCTTTGTTCCGAAACGCTGGAAGACGAAGAGCAAAAGGATGATGACCAGAACCACCTCGACCACCAGGCTATTACCGGGTACGATGATTTTTTCCATTCCGTGTACACTGTTGAGCCCTTCGATGGCGGAGGTAACAGAGATGGGCGGGGTGATGATCCCGTCGGCCAGCAGGGTGCCGGCGCCGATGATCGCCGGGAAGACCAGCTTTTTGCCATAGCGGCGTACCAGGGCATAAAGCGAGAACACGCCGCCTTCACCCTTGTTGTCGGCCTGGAGGGTAATAAATACGTATTTGAAGGTGGTTTGCAGGGTGAGGGTCCAGAATACGCAGGATATGGCGCCTAATACAAGTTCATCGGTCACTTTTCCACCTTCGTTCAGGATGGTCTGGAAGGTGTACAGAGGAGAGGTCCCGATGTCCCCGAAAATGATCCCTAAAGTAATGAGTAAGCCGGCGGTGGAGATTTTTTTTGCGTGATGAGAGTCCATGATGGGGCCGGAGAAGCAATAAATGTACCCATTAACTGAAAGTCGCTGTTTTAAAGGGTTGTAGGCGTCCCAGCCCGTTCGGCTACCATCCCAAAATGAAAAAATGATTTTCATTTTGGTAAATCCAAGGCCACCGGAGAGCGGTTAGCCCATCAATTGCTCCCTGTCATCCCGGGCTGCCCGGAGCATCTGGCCGTAGTCCTGTTTCTTCGCCATGGCAGTGACGACCCTCGCGATGCGATTGGCCCTGGTGGTCGCAGTTTTAGCCGATTTGATCCAGTTCCCGAAATAGTTCTGATGTGATTTGGGCAGGCTTTTAAAGTATTCGAGAGCTTTGGGTTCATCCGCGAGGCAGTCAAGCAGATCTTTTGGCGGCTCGATCTTCTTTGTGTCGACTTCCAACTGAACGGCGAGCTTATCCCCTTTTTGTTTGCGGAGTTTTTTTCGGATGTCGGCCTTCAAGGCCATGATAAAGTCACCTTCTCCCATTGGCAACAGCGCAACCCCGCTGATGGCATGATCGTCCAGCTTACCCTTAACCCGGAAGGACTTTTTATTATTCGGCTTTAGCTGCTGTGCAAGGGCAGCCGGAATGCGGATATAGGACCAGCCGGTCTTTTCGCCCATTTCCTGAAATTGCTGGATCGTGGTATTGAAGCGGATCATGGAAGGTGTTTCGTCGGAGGGAAGATAGTAAAAAAAATTGGCCGTCTCTTAGCAAAGTAGACGGCCATTTGTAATGGGTTAAGCTCTTTTCTTCTTTTTGAGTGCTTCTTCGATGCCTTTTTTGAGATTATCGAAGGTGGGCTTCCCGGTGAAAAGCTCGCCATTGATAAAGAAGGCCGGGACATCCCGAACTCCTTTGTCGAGCCCTTCGAGCAGGTCACTTCGGACATTCCATCCGTAGGTGGAGTTGACCAGGTTATCCAGGAATTTCTTGTTCACGACTCCTACTTCTTTTGCGTATTCCCGGAGACTGATGGCTCCTAACCTGCGCCGGTTGGCGAAGATCGCGGTATGCATTTCCCAGAACTTGCCTTCCTGGGCGGCTCCGAGTGAAGCTTCAGCCGCTTTCATCGCATGCTGGTGCACTTTTGTCAGCGGAAAATGCCGGTAATTAAACCGCATCTTGCCTTCAAACTGTTTCAGCAGCTTGTCAACGACTTCGTTTACTTTAGCACAGGCCTCGCTTTCATAATCGCCATACTCCATTAACGTTACCGGAGCTTTCGGGTCTCCAACGAAAACATCTTTCGTCGGAATGATATCGACTTCCTTTGTTTTCATTTTTATATAACATCCTCCGTTTTCGTTGGTTCGATCACTCTAAATTTATTTTCATGCACCAGCCCTTATTATTTGAGTCATTTGCGGGTGCCGTCTGTATTTTCCAGGTGCGGGTGTTCGTTACGGAAGACCACTACCCCATCGAATACATCCACCAGAACCGGCACAGTCCGGTCTACATCTCCGGCCAGGATCTTCTTACTGAGTTGATTTACAATCTCTTTCTGGATGAGCCTTTTCAGGGGACGGGCGCCGAACTGCGGGTCAAAACCGTTTTCAGCCAGGTAGTCCAGGGCATAGTCGCTAAACTGTAAGTTGATGCCGTTCTTTGCTACCAGGCGCTGCAGGTTTTGCAGCTGGATGCGGATAATGCCCTTGATCTCGCTCTTCAGCAAAGGCTGGAAGAGGATGGTTTCATCTATCCGGTTGAGAAACTCGGGGCGAATAGTCTGTCTCAGCAGGTCCAATACTTCCCCTCTGGTCCTCTCCATGACGACATCCCTGTTCTTTTCGGTGACGTCCTCGAAGTTGGCCTGGATGATCTGGCTACCCATGTTGCTGGTCATGATGATGATGGTGTTCTTAAAGTTCACCACCCGGCCTTTGTTATCCGTTAGGCGACCGTCGTCCAATACTTGCAGCAGGATGTTGAATACATCAGGGTGCGCTTTTTCGATCTCATCCAATAAGATGACGCTATAGGGCTTCCGTCTTACGGCTTCGGTCAACTGACCGCCTTCTTCATAACCCACATATCCGGGAGGCGCACCCACGAGCCGGCTTACCGCATGTTTTTCCTGGTATTCGCTCATGTCGATACGGGTCATCATACCCTCGTCATCGAAGAGGTATCCTGCAAGGGCCTTTGCCAGCTCGGTCTTACCGACGCCGGTGGTACCCAGAAAGATAAATGAACCGATAGGGCGCCGGGGGTCCTGAAGTCCTGCGCGGCTCCTGCGGATAGCGTCTGCAACGGCAGTGATGGCTTCTTCCTGTCCGATCACTCTTTTATGAAGTTCGTCTTCCAGGTTGAGCAGCTTTTCCTTTTCGCTTTGGAGCATCTTGCTGACCGGGATCCCGGTGGCCTTGGCCACGGCTTCTGCGATGTCTTCCGCATCTACATCTTCCTTCATCAGCCGGGTAGTAGCGCTGATCGCTGCCAGTTGGCCAGAATAGTCTTCGACGATCTTTTCCTGTTCCTTTATCTTTCCATAACGGATCTCCGCTACCTGTCCATACTGTCCTTCGCGTTCGGCCTTTTCTGCAGCCAGCTTCAGGTTTTCGATCTGGGCCTTGGCATTCTGTACTTTTTCTACCAGCTCCTTTTCTTTTTGCCACTTTGCCTTCAGGGTATCACGGTTGACACTAAGATTGCCGATCTCGACGCTGAGCTCCCGTAGCTTCTCTTCGTCTTTTTCTCTTTTGATGGCTTCGCGTTCGATCTCCAGCTGTCTGATCTGTCTTTCCAGTCTGTCCAGCTCTTCGGGCTGAGAGTTGATCTCGAGCCTGAGTTTGGCAGCGCTTTCATCGATCAGGTCAATAGCCTTGTCGGGTAGGAAACGATCGGTGATATACCGATGCGACAGCTCTACTGCCGCGATGATAGCTTCGTCTTTTATTTGGACGTGGTGATGCATTTCATAACGATCCTTCAAACCTCTCAGGATGGAAATAGCATCCTCCACATTGGGTTCGTCGATCATCACTTTCTGGAAGCGCCTTTCCAGCGCCTTATCTTTTTCAAAGAATTTCTGGTATTCATTCAGCGTGGTTGCGCCGATGGCCCGGAGCTCGCCTCTTGCAAGAGCCGGCTTAAGGATATTGGCCGCATCCATGGCGCCTTCTCCCCCACCCGCTCCGACCAGGGTATGGATCTCATCGATAAACAGGACGATCTCTCCGTCACTGCCAGCTACTTCTTTTACCACGCTCTTCAGTCTTTCTTCAAATTCACCCTTGTACTTGGCGCCTGCGATAAGCTGTCCCATATCCAGCGCATAGATGATCTTTGACCGGAGATTTTCAGGAACGTCACTATTGACGATACGGTGTGCAAGCCCTTCGGCGATGGCTGTTTTACCAACTCCGGGCTCACCCACTAAAATAGGGTTGTTTTTGCTCCGGCGGGACAGGATGTGCAGGGTTCTGCGGATCTCTTCGTCCCGGCCAATAACAGGATCAAGCTTACCCTGGCGGGCCAGTTCGTTGAGGTTCCTGGCATATTTGTTAAGGGCATTAAAGCTTGATTCCTGGGTCTGGGAATTCACTGTCGACCCTTTCCGGAAGTCTTTAATGGCTGCTATCAATCCTTTTTCTGTGAGCCCTGCGTCCTTGAGCAGTTTCGAAGTGTCATTACTGCCTTGCAGCAGCGCCAGCAAAAGGTGCTCGACGCTGACGAATTCGTCCCCGAACTGTTTCAGGTCGGAACCCGCGCGCAACACGACATTGTTCAGATCCCGGCTAATGGTCTGGGCCGGCTCTCCGCCGCTGATCTTTGGCAGCTTCTGAATGGCTTCGTCCAGCTTGCTCTCCACAAAGGCCACGTTCACATTGTTCTTCTTCAGCAGGAATTCCACCAGCGAATCGTCCCCGGCGAGCAACGCCTTAAGGAGATGGTCCGTATCTATGGCAGAGTTGGAACCGTCAAAAGCCAGTTGCTGTGCTTTTGCGATGGCTTCCTGTGCTTTTATCGTAAAATTATTCAGATTCATAGATTTATGGTTTTCCCTTTTTAATTAATAAATAGTAAACTTGTGTGGCAAAATCCAAACCAAGGCCTCAATCCAGTTAATATGTCATATAAAGTCCAATTAACCTGTCGTCGGTTCAGTTTGTTCATATCTCTCCTGCTATTCTGTCTGTCATTAAGCGCGCAGTCCAATTTTGCGGCTGTGGATCAATTGTTTAAGCAAAATCAAAAATCACTGGGCAATTTCGTAGCCCTGGCCTGGAAGGACGGAAAGGTCGTTTATCAGAAGCAATCAGGAACGGATTTCACTCCCAAGGCCCCGGCCCCCATCGGTGCGGCGGGCAACTGGATGACCGCTGCCCTGGTAATGACCTTTGTGGATGAGGGAAAATTATCCCTGGACGATAAGGTGACCAAATTCATCCCGCTCTTTGGAAAATACATGAAGGGATATATTACGATCCGTAATTGCCTGACCAATACTACGGGTGTCCGGGGGGAGGAAGGGGTAAAGGTCCAATTGAAAAGCAAGTTCGAAAGCCTGGAGGACGAGGTCAACAATTATGCCTCCAAACATGATATCGTCACCAATCCGGGCACGGAATTCTTTTACAACGGCATTGGGCCGAATATTGTAGCCCGGGTGCTGGAGATCGTCGGGAAAAAGCCTTTTGACCGGCTGATGATGGAACGGGTCATCCGACCCTGCAAGATGAAATCAACCAGTTTCGCCAGTGAGGACGGCGGTGCTATCAATGCGGCCGGCGGAGCGCGGTCTACCGCCAATGATTATATCAACTTCATGGTCATGCTGCTCAACAAAGGGACCTTTGAAGGAAAGAAGGTGCTGAGCGAAAAAGCCGTTGAAGAAATGGAAACAACCCAGTTTGCCAGCCTTCCGGTAAAATATACGGCAAAGGGTCTCCAGAGTGCGCATTTCGGTCTGGGAGCCTTTATCATCGAGTCCAATTCGGCTGGGGCTGCTACAACCCTGGCTTGTCCCAACGAATATGGCGTCGTGCCTTTCCTGGATAAATGCCGCAACTATGCAGCTGTCCTTATCGTGGAGAAACCGGATGAGGAAAAGAAACCGCTGCTTCAAAGTATGATGAACCTCATCGGGGAGCAGATGGGGGCCTGCAGCGGCAATTAGTTGCAATGATCGCTGCGCGGGGCAGCGTTATTCCTTTTTCACCAGCACGATGCGGCTGTTGTCGGCCTTATACAGCTGTTCGTAGAAATTCACCAGGTCGCCATACATGGTGGCTGGCCAGCGGCCGCTGAATTTTTCCAGCCGGCGGCTGTAGACGATCTTATCATCTTCTACCCTGACGGTAGAGGTATAACGCCCGAACTTACTGTCTAAGGTTGTCCCCGGACTGACAGCTTCCGGCCTGTAACCGGCAGGGATCTTTATTTCAGTGCTGTCTACGTCTTCGTATTCATAGGCCGTAACGATATCGTACTTTCTGTTGTCCTCGGCATGAAGCCTGCGCCTCGACCGGTTCATGATATTCGGGTTGATAAAGATGCGTTTGCCGCTGATCTGGGCATAGTTGGGCGACACCAGGTCGAGGGTTTCGTAGATGCTAGGCATCGCCGACTTTTCTTCGCGGTACTCGAATTTGCTGACATCGTAGGTCGGCAGGTCCAGCTCTGACTTGAGGATCTTCATGACCTTGTCTTTAGACAGGTCGTTGACCATGGACTCCAGCTCATCCATCTGCTGAGCCCGGTATTGGGTATGGATCACCGCCGTAAGATTCCCTTCGGCGTCGACAGCGGCTTCGGTAACGCGGGACTGGAGATTGTCTTTCCTCCTATATTTTGGGGTCCGCACCAGTTTGCCTCCTTCTTCGTCAACAAGCAGCACAGAACGATCGGCAGTGAAGCCGCTGAGATAACCCGCAGGCAGCGTTTGACTCGTACATTCCAGCCAGACCGTATCGGTTTTCTGCGGTACGCAAAGAATGACATGATTGAACTGCGAGGACGGAAAATCATCTACAAGGTAGTGGGAAGAAGACCCGGCCTTTACAAGTGTATAATACGATTTGATACCCGCTTCCTTCAAAAGAGAATACATGTAGTTAGACAGGGCCTTACAATCCCCATACTTTCGTTCGGCGACATATTTGGCATCGAAGGGTTGCCAGCCGCCGATACCCAGCTGCACGCTGATGTAATGCGTATTCTGCTGCATGAATTCGTAGAGGATACGGACCTTTTCTTTTGGATCGCTGACAGCATCGGTCAGCTGATGTACTTTTTGCTTGACTGCATCCGGCAGGACATCTTTTCCTGCCTTCAGCGCAAAGACGAATTTTCCAAAATCCTGCCAGGTCTTCATATTGCCCTGATACCCTTCAACTTCAAACTCTTCGGGCCCAAGACATAGAGTGGGCGTGATCTCCATCCAGTTCGGAGATGCGTATTCACTTTCCATGGCGGGCAGGTTGGCGATCTCCCAGGTATAGCTGGTCGTTGATTTTTCCGTCTGTTTTACCGGATCTTTTGCGTAGTTGAATGCCTTATACCTGAATTTATAGTCGGCAGGACAGATGACCGTGATCTTGCTGTCCTGAACAGCAAAGTGTTCGGCATCCTGGGGGATCCACCGCGGAAAGAACATCGTATAATAATACTTTGTTTCTACTTCATATTCCACCGTGTAGGGATAGACCTTGTAGTAAAAATTATGAACCTTGATCCGATCATCGGCCATGAGGGTTTCGTCGCCCGTACCACTGTAATCGGAGATATCCTGTTTTTTAAGGGCCCTGATCTTTTTCCCACCTGCATCATAGAGCGTGCCCGCAATAGATTCTATTTCGTGAAGCTTGTCGTATTGCTCGGCAAGTCCCGCATGTTTGTCTCCTCTTTCATTCAGGATCGTAATAGCATAATGATGATATTCCCGCGCCCGGCCGATGGCCGTGATCTCAAAGCGGGTTTCATCCAGCCGCAGGACGGCATTGGCATTTGTCTGCAATACTGCAGGAATACCATTGACAGCAAAATCGATCTTTTCTCCGGCCCGGGTGGTGAGGGAGCAGGCTGCAAGCAATATGATCAGTCCGTTACTTATTTTCCTCATGCTTTTTTCTTTTTAAAGACGATCTGTTCACTTTCTTTTTTTACGATGTACCCAAAGAACTCCCGAAGGCTATTATAATCTTCCGGTTTAAAGTTAGCTTTTTTCAGCTGCAGCCGCATACGGAACTGGATCCCTTCGCTCCCTTTGCCCACCAGGTATTCGAAGAAACCTTCGTCGTCATTGTAGAGCACTTTGGCGGATTTTGGCAGCTCGTCTACTTCATATCCTTCGGGGACCTCCATGTTCAGCACATAGGTCTCGTCAATGGTGCCGCCCATTTCAACGGGGTATATTCTTTCGGCTGCCTTGAAGGGGTTTTCCTTATAACCTTCCGACAACATGGGATTGAAGTAGAAGACGTCGGTTGTGGGATCGGGATTGATCTGCAGATCGTAGGCCAATGCCAGAGGCAGGTCGGGCTGTTTCAGGGAATCCACCTCAAAGTTGGAAAAACCGATCTCCCCACTGTAAGCGGTCTGGATGCTTTTTGACATCTCCTGCTGACCTTTTTCCTTTATTTTCAGCCGGATGCCGCAGGCTTCATTAAAACCCGGGGTGGTCTGTAAATGGCCGATCAGGCCTTTTCCTTTTTCACCTTTGGTGATGAACACCATGGTCATCTTTTGTTCTTTCATCTCATCAGCAGACAGGGATATAGCGACAGGCCGGTCGGGGTTGATCACCCGTGCATAACCGTTGTAACATCGTTCCGGCAGCTTGGCGAAGCCCAGCCATTGTTCGCTGGCATCCAGGTAGTACCTGGTCGAATCGATGGTCAGCCGGCAGATGACATAATTAAAGCGGCCGAGCAGAGGATAGACGGGGTTGGCAAAACCATGGGAGCGGGTGCTTAAAATAACGGGATCGGCCTCGATCTTTTCATGATGGAGCATAGTCGTCAGCAAAAGATTGAGATCGGCCTCATTGCCATTCCTGTTTTTGTAGGTCGATTTCAGAGAACCCGAGGTATATAATGCGCCGTGCGAAGTGCAGATGAAATTATCGCGTACAAAGGCATAGATCTTTTGCGCCTTTTTCAGGTTGGTCTTTGTGCCGCGGAGCACCATTTTCAGCGAGTCGTCCAGCCAGGAATTGTTCCTGTCCAGGTCGGCTCCGAAGTCATCGTCTTTCAGCAGGCCAAGGCTCAGCCCGGTCCAGCTTCCCATGAGATCTTTTGTATAACCATTGGGGAAGTTATACCGGGAAAGCTGGAATTCTATTTTGGACGTATAATTCCCCAGCGAAGTCGTAAAGGGCTCTTCCTTTAAGGCGGGGACATTCTTCATGACCCAGCGACGTGTTACGACATCGTCATCAAATGAATATCGCTCGTCCTTGCCGGAGCCGCCCGGATCCGTCATGTGAAAAGTCACCTGTCTTCTATCCGATGTATTGATGGAAAAAGGCAAAAAGCCCTGACCGATCGTAGCGTATTGAAAGAAATTCGGAATGTCGACCTGGTATTCGCTCCACAGACAGGGATATTCTCCCTGGAATTCCCAGGGCTGCAGTTGGAAGAGGAAGGGGGAGGTCTGGGTATAGGTAAACTCTACTATTGCCCCCTCTTTTAATGCGGGGAAGGTGAATTTTTTATTGATCCAGTTCTTGCTGATCTTATCGGTAAAGATGGATTTGTCGTCGAGTTTTGTCTCTATTACCTTTCCATTTTCCAGGTTATAGGTAGAGGCTCTCAGCCCTTCGACCTTTTCCGTTTCATTCCCTGCCAGATAAAGGGGGATGGTGACCGTGGCCGCTTCAAAGCCGCTGCGATGGAGGATTTTGATCCGCCGGGAATGTTTGAATCCCAGCGTAAACCAGCCGCGAGGATTACCCTCGAAGGAAGAAGTGCCGTAGTCTGCAATGATGACTGCGTCTGCCGTAGAGTCCGGCCCTGTCAATGTTATATTGAAATCTTCAGGGGTGACTTTCCCGAATTTTACGGGTAATTTGTCTTGTTTTTTGTCTTGTGCGGGGCTTGTCGCATGCAGCAGCGTACAACAGAGCGCCAAAAAGAAGCCACTTTTTTTCCCGGTCATAGGAGAAGTTTAGAGGTTATTTTTTAAAAAGGGTTATTTCTTTTTCAGAACGATCTGCTCGCTTTCCTTTTTCACGACATAGGCATAAAAATCCCGAAGACTGCCATAGTCATCGGCCGGGAACCACGCCTTGTTCAGGCGGATGCGGCAACGCAGCTGGATCATGTTGGCCTGTTTTTCGATGAGGTATTCGAAGGATCCCTGGTCTCCGTTAAGAGACACTCTCGTAGACTTGGGCAACTCGTCTACGACATACCCTTCGGGTATCTCCATGGAATAGACATAGATGTCGTCCATCACATAGGGCATTTCCACGGGATATTTCCGGTCGGCGGCCTTGAACGGATTGTCCCGTGTGTCGCCCCACAGCATCGGGTTGATGTAGATCAGGGAGGCTCCCGGCTCCTGGTTCAGACGGAACTCATAATGTACTTTTGCCGGGTTTTCCGGCTGAGAAAGGCTGTCGATGGCTCCGTTGCTGATGGTAAGGTCATCACCATAGGCCGTCTGTATATTTTTGAACCAGGGCTTATCTCCTTTCTCGCTTATCCAACGACGTAAGTTATAGGATTCCTGGTCGCCCAGTATCGATTGATATTGGCCTTCCAGCCCTTTATCCGTGTTCGATAAGATAACTATCGTAGTCTTCTTTTCCTTCAGGGAGTCGGCCTCAAAGTAAATGGATGCCGAGTCTTTATTGCTGATGATGCGGGCGTGACCATTGTAACAATCGCCGGGCAACCGGCCAAAACCCAGATGTGGCTGGGCCGCGTCGAGGTACCAGACCTTGCCGTCCAGTTTTAGCCGGACGATGACATAATTTAGTTTGGCCAATACCGGGTAAGAGATGAGATTATAGCCATATTCCCGGGTACTCAGGAGGACAGGATCGGCCTGAAAGCCTTTTTTACGCAGCATAGCGATGAGCAGAAGGTTTATGTCGCCAACTGATCCGCTATTTTTTTTCACAACATCCCATAGGGTTGTCGTTATGTATTTATTATACCCGTTGGTACAGGTAAAATGACTGCTTACATAATAATAGATCGACTTAGCCTGTTCAAGTGCGGAGGAATTGCTGCCACTGATCTTGTCGACCAGGTCTGTCAGCCATTCATTGTCTTCCGCCAGCGGGCCGCCGAACTCTTCTTCATGCAACAGCTCTTCCGTCGCCTTTTTCCAGCTGTTGGTCTGATCGGAGGATTCCTCTCCATTGTATGTTTTTGAAAGCTGAAACTCTATCTTGTCGATATAATTCGCCGGCGTCGTAAGATAATTCTCGAATCGCAGGGCGGGGATATCCTTCATCGCCCACTGGTGCTCGACTGTAGTGACAGTATAAGACCTATCTATGTCCTGGGAACCCAGCACCCCTCCTGCCTCAGCTTTTTTCGTTACCTTGTACAATTCGCTTCCTTCCTTTCCTTTATCAATTATATAGCCATGTACACCCTGCCGGACAAAAATATAAGACAAGGTTTGGGGGATTTTAACCTGGTATTCGCTCCACAGGCAGGGATAGGATCCTGACTGAAATTCCCATGATGGCAGGTTAAATTCGAAATCAGAAGTTTTCGTATACGTAAACTCAATAATAGAACCTTCTTTTACCGCTGGCAACGTAAACTTTTTTTCTGTATACAGCTTGTTGATCCGGGCGGTATAAATATCCTTTTTGTCCAGCTGCGTCGCATTTACCTGGCCATTTTCGAGGTTATAAGTGGTGGCCGCGACGCCAGAGAGTATTTCGATACGTTCGTCGTTGTCCGATCCATATAGAGTCACTTTTTGAGTCGCCAGGTCTTCGATCGACTTTTTGTTGATGATCTTTATCCGGGTTTGTCTTTTATACACATAGGAGAACCAGTTGTGCTTATTTCCTACAAAATGCACGGATCCTATGTCGGCCAGGATAACGGCATCCGTATTGGTATCAATGATCGGACTTGCTGGAAGCTCAAAATCAGCAGGAGAGACTTTTCCAAACTGCACATTGGATTTGTCCTGGGCAATACAATAACTTTGTAGGAAGCAAATGCATAATGCAGTAGCTATCAAAGCAATAGGTCTTCGGGCTATCATAAGTAGGTTTCGTTAGGGGATAAACGACCCTAATATAAATAAATTGCTTATAATACAACACCCCTGAAGGACAAAAAATGACACTTGATAAATAACAACCATACATGCCTGATCAAAACCTGGAGCCGCGAGCTCGGCTTCGACCATTGCGGCATTGCCCGGGCGGTGCGGCTGGATGACGATGCCCGGCGGCTGGAGAACTGGCTGCATAAGGGGATGAACGGGAGCATGATGTATATGGAGAATCATTTCGACCTGCGGATAGACCCTTCGAGGCTGGTACCCGGCGCCAAAAGCGTGATAACTCTCCTGCTAAACTACTTTCCGGCTATTCAGCAGCCATCAGAGGCGCCGCAAATCGCCAAGTATGCTTATGGAGAAGATTATCACGAAGTGATCCGAAGCAAGCTGAAGGAATTGCTCGCCAGGATAAAAGCCGGAATCGGTGAAGTGGATGGGCGGGGATTTGTCGACAGCGCTCCTGTGCTGGAGCGGAGCTGGGCTGTACGAAGCGGACTGGGCTGGGTTGGGAAGAATGGAAACCTGCTGAACAAACGAATGGGTTCTTTCTTTTTTATTGCCACTCTGATTATAGATCTCGAGCTGGAATATGACGCTCCTTTTGCGGGAGATTATTGCGGTACCTGCCGTCGATGTATCGATGCTTGTCCGACAGAAGCCATTTTGCCGGACAAAGTAGTAGATGGCAGCAGGTGTATCTCTTATTTTACGATAGAGCTCAAAGAGCTATTGATCCCCGGTGAGATGAAAGGGAAGTTTGACAACTGGGCTTTTGGGTGTGATACCTGTCAGGATGTATGTCCGTGGAACCGTTTTGCAAAGCCGACAGAAGAAGTCGCTTTCTCGCCGGTGCCGGCTATTCTAAATTTCCGGACCTCGGACTGGGAGGAGCTGACGGAGCAAGCGTTTAAAGAGATCTTTCGCCATTCGCCGGTGAAGCGGGCTAAGTACGATGGATTACGAAGGAACCTGCGGTTCCTTCGTAATTCCGAATCCAGTGAATAATTATTTTTTCCCGGGGTATACCACGAACCGGAGGCCGCCGTAGAAGATATGCTGGGGCCCCGAAAGCTCGGTGTTCAACAAAGGCGTAAGTCCGTATTGGACCTGAGGCCCAACCTGGACGCGAAGACCTTTGACAGGAAGTCCGACCATGAGGCCAGTGGAAATATTGACCTGGGTATGATTGGCCACTCCTCCATCTTTAAAATAAACCCCGGATTTTGTGTTGTAGTAAACAGCGCTTGACCCCATCAAATAAGATACGGACAAACCTCCGTCCCAGAACAACGGCAGCAGGTGGCTGCGATTGATCTTCCATTCAGCGGCAATGGGTAGTTCCATGAAATAGTATCGATTCGTATAGGCCTGCTCGTTACCTGTATTGTAATAGGGATAGGACTGGATAGGAGCAACGGCCGAAGACGTCAGCAGCGTTGCTGACGACGGCGTGTAAGTATTCACCTGCTCTCCTATTCTGACGCGGGTAGAATAATAGTACAGGTTAAGCCCCAGAGAAATGCTCCACCGGTCAGAGAGTGGTTTATTAGCGAGCACGCCGGCCCAGAAAGAGATCCCCGGTTTGACGGTGGATACGTATTGTTGGCTGGGTCTGGCAGCAGCGTAGGTAACGGTGTTGGCGACAGCAGTGTTGCTGAAACTGCTGGCAGCATTATTCAATGTCACATTGCTCATCTGCGCCTGGTGCAGGGAGGATACGCCTATTCCGCCGGCAAAGGCAGCTTCCCAGGGTCGATGGGGGGACTGTAATGTTTTGATGGCGATGGCATTCTTTGTGGCCAGTTTGCTGGCATGGATAGCCGCCGTGGAAGACTTCAGTTTGGCTAATGCAGGATTAAACAGAAAGGGTTGCCTGCCCGCGCCGGATGCGACCATGCCGCCCTTTGTTGCGGGTTCCGTCGTGATGCTCCCGGTGCCGGACGTGGTTGCGAGGTCATCCGCGTTGCCCTCACTGGCGCTGGCCCCGGCGGCGGGGTGTGCAGTGTGGGTCGTGGTTGGTATGCGCGTTGATCTTTTTGTGCGGGTCGCGGTTGTGGTATTATCAGGCGCAGCGGCTAACGTTGCGGACTCGCCGGCGCCGGGTTTGGATGAATTTGATGACGCGGCTGTTGCCGGTGCAGGTGTCAGGGTCGATTTGGGTGCAGATGTGCGTGAAGGTGCAGGTGTTACAGATGTTTCCGGAGCCGGAGACACAGCCGTTGACGGTGTGTTCCCTGTAGCTGTTTTGCTGGCAGCTGGGTTGCCGGCTGCTCGTTCGCCGGTTGCTCGTTCGGCGGTTGCTGGTTCGCTGGTTCCTGGCTCGCTGTTGGCCGTGTTGCTGGTTGCAGGCGCCGTAGGGTTGGTATGGATAGATGTGGCAGCTACCGGGGAAACTCTGGCCGGCCTTGACGAGAAGAAATAATATCCGCCTCCTGCCAGCAATAGCAGGGCCGGCAGCGCGAGGCGCCAGAAGAAGGGGAAGCTCCGGCGGGTGTGCAGTTGGTTGATCTCCTTCTCTACATTAGCCCATACGGATTCAGAGGGGCTAAATTCGAGCTCCGTCATTTTCTGCTGCACTTCTTTTTCGAATTTAGGGTCGTGCATAGTTAGTTTCATTTTTGTTAGCCGCTGAAAATTTGTTTATCCAGCTGATCAGCAGGGCTCTTGCCCGCGCATACTGCGACCGGGAAGTCCCCTCTTTGATGCCTAATATTTTTCCGATCTCCACATGAGTATAACCTTCCACCGCATGTAAGTTGAAAATAGCCTGGTACCCGGGCGGCAATTGCCGGATCATCTCTGCCAGCTCCTTGGTGCTGAGGGCTATCTCCGGATCATCATCCGAGACAGGATGCAGGACAGTTTCCGTGAAAAGCAGCTCTGTCTGGTAACGACTGTTCTTTTTCAGGTAGTTGATGGCCGTGTTGACCATAATACGGCGCACCCATCCGCCCAGCTCACCCGAGAAGCTGAACTGATGCAAGTTCCTGAAAACCATAATAAATCCTTCCTGTAAGACGTCTTCCGCGTCGACCATAGACTTAGTGTAGCGATAGCACACCCCAAGCATCGCGCCCGCGAAATGCTCGTACAGCTGCTTCTGGGCCGCAGTTTCTCCCCTTAGACAGTCTTTTACCAGCTGGTGATAATCCATTCGTCCTTTGTTACGATACTTGACAATTAAGCAGACCGGAGCGTTGCACCAAACCCTAACTTTGCGTCCATGGCAACCTCACTCACCGATCGAGACGCAAAAGTCATCTGGCATCCCTACACTCAACATAAAGACATCCTCCCTCCCATTCCGGTCGTAAAAGGCAAAGGTACTCTGTTATTTGATGACAAAGGGCAGGCTTATATCGATGCGATCAGCAGCTGGTGGGTCAATATCCACGGACATGGCCACCCCCATATTGCCGAAAAGATCTATAAACAGGCGGGCGAGCTGGAGCATGTCATTTTTACCGGGTTTACACACGAACCGGCCGTGGAGCTGGCTGAACGACTGTTGCCCCTCCTGCCCGGGGACTTTTCCAGGGTCTTTTATTCCGACAACGGGTCTACTGCGGTGGAAGTAGCGATCAAAATGGCTATCCAATATTGGGGGAATAAGAGGGGCGCAGCCGGTGCGGAAAAGCCGGTCGCCGGAGCCGATCGGGGAAAGCCGGGAGTCGGGACCGCGCCGGCACGCACAAAGATCCTTGCCTTCCGCCATTCCTACCATGGAGACACCTTCGGGGCAATGAGCGTGAGTGAGAGAAGCGTGTTCACTGCTTCCTTTTCCGACTACCTCTTCGAAGTGGTCTTTCTAGACACCCCGACCCGGGAAAATATATATGAATTATTGTCCCTGGTGCGAAAACAGGGCAGTGCTATCGCCTGTTTTATCTATGAGCCGCTGTTACAGGCGGCGGGAGGCATGCGTATCTACGAGGCACAGCTGATGGACCAGCTGCTGTCGGAAGTAGCCGGGCAGGGCATCCTCTGCATAGCCGACGAGGTGCTTACCGGTTTTGGCCGGACAGGCCGTTTATTCGCAGGGGAATACCTCAGGTCAAAGGCGGATATCATTTGTCTGAGCAAGGGGCTCACGGGCGGAACGATGGCCCTGGGTGTCACCGCGGTTACCGAACGCCTGTTCGAAGCTTTTCTCAGCGATGACAAAAAGAAGACCCTGTTCCACGGGCATTCCTTTACCGCCAACCCCATCGCGTGCGCTGCCTCGCTGGCCAGCCTCGACCTCCTGCTGGACGAGGATTGTCTTCAGCGCATCCGGCATATAACACATCGACATCAGGCCTTCCTGGAGATATTGGCCCTCTACCCCATCGTAAGGAATTCCCGGGCGATAGGGACGATCCTGGCTTTTGAGCTCAACACCGGCAAGGATGGATACATCAATGCTATCGGCCCTGCCATCACAAAGGAGGCTCTGCGCCGCGGTATTTATCTCCGTCCATTGGGGAACACGGTGTATATGATGCCGCCCTACTGCATTACCGAAAAAGAAATGGACCAGGTGTATGAATTCCTGGTCCATTGCATAACTTCTTATTCCGAAAAAGTCGTTTAGAACTTGACGGGTACAGATACCTCGACAACGTCCCAAGCGATGGAGAGATCCTTGCTGCCGGGCTTGATCGTCAGCTGTTCAACCGGTGTACTCAGCGCCGTCACCGGTACATCGACGTGTAATACGTCCTTGTCCTTATACTGGTCGTACTTAAAAGCACCCCATTGACCAAGTTGGGAGTTGAGGATGATCGTCCATTGTTTTTCATTGGGGATGGCGCATAAAGTGTAGGTGCCTGCTTTCACTGGCTTGCCTCCGAAAGTACCATCTTTTGCAAAAGTGATAGTGGTAGCTTCATCGGCTCCGACACGGTATACCTTTCCATAGGGTTCGAGCTTGCCAAAGACCTCACGCCCTTTTTTGTAAGGCCGGCCATAGGTTACCGTCATGTCCTTTGACTTAACAGTATCATGCGGACTTTTCGGATGGGTGGGCTGCGCGTAAGAGACTGACGCGGTCAGCAGGATAGCAAACAAGCTTAGCATTGCGTTACGTACTCGCATATTGGTGGTTTTAATAATGACAGTGTTGCTACGGCAGCAGGGGGATTTAAAGTTAATGAGGTTTTTCGACAAATTGCTTAAGACCTGTCAAAGATTCTTCCATAATGGGTCCCAGCTTCCGGTCATAGACGAAGATGCCCATCTTTTCCCAGGGATACCAGCGAAAATGCAGGTCAAAGTACCACATTACCGTGAGGCTGTCCGTATGCAGGGAGCCAAACTGGAAACCGCCGTCCACCTCTTTACCGCCCTTTAGATTCCAATGTAGCTGTATACCATCCGAATCGGCCGCTGTCTCCCGAATCGTCAGCTCGTCCGCTGTCAGGATAGCGTCCTTCCCCGCGGAAGGGGAAGAATAACGGACATTCGACAGGGTATTGGGCCGGAGGAACTGATTCCATTCCTTCCAGGCGCGAAAGTCGCTGATGGCGCCAAACACTTTTTCTTTTGGCGCGGCGATGTTCACAATGCGGGCTACGCGCAGGTTGGAAGGGAATAAAAAGGACAGGCCGGTAAAGACCAGGAAAAGGACGACGAGACTCAGCAATGCAAATTTGACAATTTTCATGATAGATCTTTTGCGTTCCCGTTTTGCGGGCAGGGCGTAATTACTCCCATTTAAATACTTTCACGGCAACGGCGTAGGTGACGATCCCCCAGAGGGCGAGAATGCCTAATTGCTTCCAGCAGTCGGTAAGGTGCGCCCCTTCGAAAGCTACATTGCGCATGGCGTCGTTCAGCTGTTTGAGGGGAAGGATCTCACAGAACTTTTGCAGCCAGTCCGGGAAAGCCTTGGTCGAAAAAAAAGTTCCTCCCAAAAGGAATTGAGGAAGGGTAAAAAGATTGGCAAAAGGCGGGATCGTGCTTTCGCTTTTCGCCACGCTGCTGATAATAAATCCAAAGCCCATAAAAACAACGAGTCCGAACAGGCTGAGGCATAACATTTCGATAAAAGTGATCCACCCATGGACCAGGGTAAAATGAAAAGCGAATTTCCCGATCAGGATGATCACCACGGCGGTGATCAGTTGAAAGAGCACCCTGGCAAGGCCTTCGCCAAAGACGATGTAAGTCTTGCTGATGGGAGTCGCAAAAAAGCGTTTGAGGACCAACTGCTGCCGGAGACTGAAGAACAAAAAGGCCACGCCGAATACTGCTGCGCTCAGCAGGGAAAAACCGAGCATGCCGGGCAGGATGAAGTCGATCGTGGAATATGCCCTGCCGGTAACGGCAGGCAGCTCCTTTATTACGATGGGCCGGTATTGTTCAGGCATTCCTTTTTCTACCGCGGTCGCCAGTACCTGAGCCAGGGATAGTTTGAGAATAGGGTATTTGTCGGCGCTGGCAGAAGAAGTTTGCGTGCGAACGATATATTGCGTGAATCCGGCAGGAGAACGCACAGAGTCGAGGAAAATGACGGCTGCAAGCCGTCCTTTTTCCAGGTCCTGACGGATAGCAGTAGTATCTTTTTCCTCAGCCAATCGTAACAAGGGGGAACGCAGCAGTCCCCTGATAACATAATTGGTCGTATCGGTACCTTTAGCCACTGCAAAAGATACAGAAGGCCCGCCCCCGCCTATGAATCCAAACACCAAAATAAAGACCAGAGGAAAGCCAAAGCTGAAGGCTACGGAAGAAGGACTTCTGAAGATCGCTTTCAGGCTGCCTTTGGTTATCGCCAGCATGGCCCGAAGCTGATTGTAATTTTGTGACATATGATCTTTAAGAAACCGGAATTCAATTATTCCTGGACTTTATTATTACTGGACTTGATCATTGAATATCTAGATCGAAAGGCAGCCTTGTTTGAGTATTACCAACCATGCCCTTTACCTTTCTGAGCATGATATAGGTGCGATAGCCCTCCTCCCCTATTTCCTCTTTCACCGCCTTCATGGCGACCGACTTTTTGTACCCGCCGAGGATCCGGTCGAGGAAACTCTTGGGTTCAGGAGATTCCACCAGGCGATAGTCGCTGGTCTTTCCCATCCGCGCCGCACAGTCGATGGCATCCTGTAAGGTGCCAAGGCGGTCCACCAAACCCAAGGAGAGTCCCGACGTGCCACTCCAAACGCGGCCCTGTGCAATGCTGTCGATAAAGTCAATATTTTTTTTACGACCGTCGGCCACCCGGCCTTTGAAGTCGTGATAGATGGTATCGATCTCGTTCTGGATATAGAGACGTTCGAAAGGCGTCAGCGGTTTGGATATCGATAGCATGTCTGCTTGCGGAGCCGTCTTTACGCCGTCGAAAGTTACTCCTAATTTGTTTTTGAAAAAGGACTGCAGGTTGGGAATGACAGCGAACACGCCAATGGAGCCGGTAATGGTTCCGGGCAGTGCGAAGATGCTGTCTGCATTGCAGGAAAGATAATAGGCGCCGGATGCGGCTACATCACCAAAGCTGACCACGACCGGTTTTTCCTTGCGGGCCAGGGATAGTTCGCGCCAGATGTTCTCGCTGGCAAGGGAGCTTCCTCCGCCCGAATTGACCCGCAGCACGATAGCCTTCACGTCCTTGTCAAAACGGGCTTTGCGGATCAGCCAGCGATAAGTCTCGGAGCCAATCTCTTCGCGGTCGCCTTTCCCGTCTACCACTTCCCCTTCGGCATAAATAAGAGCGATCTTTTCTTTCCCGGTTTGTTTAAAATTCACCCCCTTTGCATATTTTCCAAGACTCACAAAATTGAGCCAGTCGTGTTTGTCTACATTGAGTCGGGCCCTCAGTTCATCCTTTACTTCATCGTCATATTTCAGACCGTCTATAAGTTTGTAGTCAAGGGCATCCTGTGCTTGGCGGATCAGGCTCTCGTTGACACATTTCCGAAGGGTCGTTGTATCTAGGCCCCTGGACTGAGCCGTGGTGTTCAGGAAGCGGTTGTAGAAGTTTCCGAGCAGTTCGGTCAGCTGAAGGCGATTGGCATCCGTCATTTTTTCTTCCCGCAGGGGTTCGGTGGCGCTTTTGAACTTACCGGCATAAAAGATCTGCGGTTCGATCTCCAGCTTTTGCAATGCTCCCTTGAGGTACATCATCTGCGTAGAAAATCCTTTCCATTCTACATCACCTTTGGGGTTACAGTAGATCTTATCGGCTACGGTAGCTACATAATAGGCTTTCTGGGAGATCATATCTCCATATGCGTAGATGAATTTCCCACTCTTTTTAAAGTCGGCGAGAGCATAACGCAGCTCTTCATTGGAGGCAAAGCCATTGGGATTGTTATTACATTTGAGATAGATCCCCTTGATAGCGCTGTCTTCTTTTGCATGCCGCAGCAGCCGGACCACGTCATAGAGTCCCGGTACGTCATATTGGTCGTCCGAGCCAAGATCGGACAAGGGGTTGTCCACGGGCTGCTCCTTGAAGGTCTGTCCCAGATCGACAACCAGGACAGCTTTAGCACCCACTTCCGGTTTTCCAGGAGAAAGCATGCCGCCGATTACCCCGACCAGCACAAACACGACAATCACCGTGAATACGATCAACGCCACCAGTGCTGCAAAAAATGATTTAAAAAAGCCTCGCATTTGAAAAGTATATTTTTAAGCTAATTGTAAAAATAAAGATATTTGGGCCCCCGAAAGTAACGAATCTATGAACATATCTTATTTATTGATAGGTGGCAATCAGGGAGAAAGGACGGCCCAATTGGCGCTGGCAAAGGAAAAGATAGCGGCCCGGGCCGGTAGGCTGCTCCGTGTCTCATCCCTGTATGAGACTGCGGCGTGGGGGAAGACGGATCAGGCCAGCTTTCTGAACCAGGCGCTGGAATTGGAGACCGGGCTTGAAGCAACCGTACTGATCGACGTTCTTTTGGACATAGAGCAGCAAATGGGTCGGCGGAGGCTGGAAAAATATGGATCCAGGATCATTGACATAGATATACTTTTTTTTAATGATGCGATCCTTCGACTTCCGAATCTGGTGATCCCGCACCCGGAGATACAAAACCGGCGTTTTGCCCTGACACCGATGGCAGAGATCGCGCCATTGCTTATCCATCCGGTCCTGGGCCGGAGCATACAGGAATTGCTGGAAGCCTGTCCCGACCCGCTGGCAGTAAAAAGATTGACGACTAAAGAGGGAACACAAACTGAATAAATGAAGTATCACTTTATCACAATAGAAGGGAATATCGGAGCGGGAAAGACGACACTGGCGCACATGCTGGCAAGGCATTTTAACGCAAGGCTGATCCTGGAGCAGTTCGCCGACAATCCTTTTCTGCCTAAATTTTATGAGAACCCGGCACAATATGCGTTTCCGCTGGAGCTTTTCTTTATGGCCGAACGATACAAACAGCTGAAAGAACTGGTGCACACAGCGGACCTTTTTCAGTCAGTGACGATCTCCGATTATCTGTTTACCAAATGTCTGCTTTTTGCCCGGGTCAATTTACCTGACCAGGAATTCCTGCTTTATCAGAAACTTTTCGATATCATTCATGCGCAGATGATCCAGCCCGATATCCTGATCTATCTCCATGCACCGGTAGACAAGCTGCAATCGAATATCCGGAAGCGCAACCGCAGCTATGAGCAGTCTATCTCCGATAAATACCTGTATGATATCCAGGAAACCTATACACATTATATCCGTCAGCATAATATCCGCACTCTTTTCGTAGACGTGAGCAATGCTGATTTCCTGGGTAATGAGGCGCATCTGAAGGTGATTCTCGATGCACTGGAAAATGAGGTAGGTGAGGGGCAGCATTATTTTACTTTACCTTAAACGGGTTCAATAACATTTTACGATGGAAGAGCGAAGAAGCACAGCACTGGAAGTTTTAAAGGTCCCCGAATATCGAAATTTTATCATTGCCCGTTTCTTTTACATCATGGCGCTGCGCATGGTGACGACCATCGTCGGCTGGCGGATCTATGAGATCACGCACAATCCTTTTGCCATCGGGCTGATCGGGCTGGCAGAGTTCCTGCCCGCCTTTTGCCTGGCGCTGTATGCGGGACATGTCATCGACAAGAGCGACAAAAGGGCGATGCTCGTGATCACCACTTGCTGTTATCTCGTCTGTGTCGGCGGACTGATCGCGCTGTCCGCTGGCGCCACGCTGCGCTCCCTGAGCGGGCACTGGATCCAGTGGCTGACCTATCTCATCATCTTTATCACGGGGGTCATCCGCGCCTTTGCAGGCCCGACCTTTAATGCCATCGTGGCGCAGATCGTACCAAGGGACCAGTTGCCCAATGCTGTTACGCTGAGCTCCAGCGCCTTTTTGACGGCTTCGGTAATTGGTCATGCGACGGGTGGTTTCCTGATTGCAAAAACGAGCTATCTGCAATCCTTCATCGTGGTCGGAATATATGTCTGTATCGCCTTGTATTTCATCTTTACGCTTAAGCCCAAACAGATCATGGTCACCAATTCCGAACGCAAGACCTGGGACAGCATATTTGACGGGCTTCGTTTTGTATGGCGGACGCGCGAAGTATTTGGCGCTATGGCGCTGGACCTTTTTGCCGTGCTGTTCGGAGGCGCCGTTGCGATGGTGCCTGTTTTCGCCAGGGATATCCTGCAGGTGGGGGCGATCGGTTTTGGCTGGCTCAACGCCGCATCGGACATCGGCTCGATGACTACTATCCTTATCCTGACCCTGCGACCGCTGCGGCATAAGCAGGGGCTGCGGCTAATGTACGTGGTAGCCGGTTTCGGAGCCTGTATCATCGTCTTCGGCCTTTCCCGCTGGTACCTGCTTTCCTTTCTGGCCCTCTTGTGCAGCGGACTGCTGGATGGCGTGAGCGTGGTCGTGCGGGGGACTATTTTGCAGCTAAAGACACCGGATGCGATGCGGGGCCGGGTGTCGGCGGTGAATTCGATGTTCATCAATTCGAGCAATGAACTGGGGCAGTTTGAAAGCGGGGTGATGGCGCGCCTGATGGGGGTTGTGCCGTCGGTTGTCTTTGGCGGATGTATGACCATCGGGGTGGTCATCGCCACTTGGTTCAAGGCGCCAAGTTTGAGAAAGATGGAATATTAATTAACTGTGCCCGACCGGATAAAATGCTTGAAAAGTCCGGCTTATTTTCCATGCTTATTCTTGCGCAGTTTACCTATAGAGGCTTCCAATTGGTCAATGGTATAGCCCTTATCCTTGCCCGACTCTAGTGCTTCGTAACGACCAGCATGTCAGTGGTCTTAGTATGGAAACGGTTTAACCCTGGAGGTATCGATATTGAAAATGGACGGGTCAACGGGCTGTTCTTTAATATCTATCGCTGTAAAAGTGAAGATCGACGGTCCGGTTCTATCAGGATATTGCACCTTGTATATATATCTTAAATAAAAGACGCCTGATTCATCGATAAAACGATCGAAACAGGAGAACTTTTTATTTTCGAAGTAGCCCGGATTCATTTGTAACACGTCCTTTGAATACAAATAACTGACAAAAACCGGCAGTTTGAAATGATTGTACTCCAGTTCCTGATCTACCCGCTCGCATGTATGCCCAAGAATGCGGGTGTCTGTAATTGAATGCTGCGAGCTCACAAGTGTCATATACTTATCCGAACCGATATCGGCACTTATCAAGGTATCGGAATCTCCTACCTGAAAGAAATATCTGTTCCCATTTATCAGAAATATTTCTTTTCGTATTCCATGTACAGCCTTGCCATTGTAATTTTTAATCAAATTCCCTTTCGAGTACCAGAGTTTCAACGTATCGCCATAGCTATTGTCTTCGGGATGATTATCATAGGTGATCAGGTAAGTTACCAACCCTTCAAACTCTTTCCTGTTAAGAGGCCCATTGGTCGCAGAATTATTACAGGACCAGCAAAACGGCAGCAAAAAGAGAATGAGGTAAAGTTTTTTCATGATCCCTCGAAAATAGAGAATTATTTATCCCCTGCCGCAATGAGTTTCTCCAATACATAATACACGATGGGGCAAAAGGTCGAATTCTTTTGTGTGAGGCTGGCGCGGCGGACGAGGACGTCCTCGTCGGTATAGGGAAAACGTTCGCAGTCTGAAGGACGAACCTCATAGATCGTGCAGTAATTGTCGGCGCCGAGAAAAGGACAGGGAGTGGACTTGACGACATAGTCGCCGTCGGCATCGAGGCGAAGATAGCGTTCGATAAATTCACTTTCTTTTAGCTTGAGGTGCCGGGAGATGCGTTTGATGTCAGGCGTCTTGAAGCGGGGAGAAAAGGTCTTGCAGCAATTGGCGCATTTCAGGCAGTCGATGCGTTCGAAGGCTTCTTCGTGCAGCTGGGGCAATTGGTCGAGAATGCGGTTCCGCGCCCGGGGATGTTCGGCTTTTTCGAGAAACCGCCGGTAAATCTTTTGACGGTCGCCCGACTTTTTTTCCCAGTTATGCAACAAATCACTCATATATATATAGTTATCGAGCCATTAACAATACCAGAGTGCAAAGATGCGTTATTTCGTTTATTTTTATATGGTGGAAAACCTCAGAGAACAAATACTTATACTGGTAAGCTGCCCGATCTATCTTATCATTATCGGGCTTGAAGTCTTATTAAGCAATTACCGGCATCGCGATCATCATCATGGAGCGGGGTCCAACAGCAGCCCGCAAAGCAAGGCCTACTCCTGGAGGGATACTTTTACCAACCTTTATCTGATGCTGTTGAACAGCGGTATCGACCTTTTATTCCGGGGTTTTTATATCCTGGTGCTTGATATTTGCTATCGTCATCACTGGATCTCCATCACAAACATCTTTTCGTATTGGTTCCTGCTCCTGCTGGCAGAGGATTTCCTTTATTACTGGCTGCACCGCTGGGATCATGAGATCCGGCTGTTCTGGGCGGTGCATGTCACGCATCATTCGTCCGAGCACCTGAATTTTACCGTAGGGTTCCGAAGCTCGGTCTTCCAGCCCCTGTATCGTTTCGTATATTTTATACCCCTGGCGCTGCTGGGATTCAAGCCGTTGGATATTGTTTTTATGTATTCCGCCACGCAGATCTGGGGCATTTTTGTCCATACGGAGCTGATCGGAAAAATGGGATGGCTGGAATACATATTGGTAACCCCCTCTCATCACCGGGTGCATCATGCCTCCAATCCCCGTTACCTGGACAAAAATATGGGCATGTTCCTGATCATCTGGGACCAGTTATTTGGCACTTTCCAGCCCGAACTGGGGCCGGAGGAATACCAGCCTACGCGGTATGGATTGACCAAGCCCATGGAAAAGACCGGTCCGACTGATATTGTCTTCCACGAATGGCAGGCCATCGGGAAGGATGTCGCGCGACAGGATATCGGGTTGAAGGAAAAGTGGAATTATGTCTTCGGACCTCCCGGCTGGAGTCATGATGGAAGCCGCCAGACCAGCGAACAAATGCGCGAAGCTGAAGCACTTGGGTCACTGGATTTTGCGCCGGACCCTCAATTTTAATTTTCTTTTAATTTATTATAAATCCCTTTTCCGGCATTGTCCGGTATTTTTGCTCAGCAATTCATTCATGCCTACGCACGAATAGTTTAGCATTCAATTTTTAGGGTTTAGGGGTTTTTAAGAAAAATGGCCAGTCCCGATTTGTCAAAATGGGGACGGCCATTTTTCATTTCAGGGCCTTTGAACCGACTTTGGCGGTTTGCATGGCTAGACCCAATTTGTCAAATCCGCAATGTAAAAATGTCGCCGGGACGACCTTTTTACATTTTACTCCACAGCCCATCCACAAGGCAGCCTTTTTGCATTATTTATCGGTACATACTCGTACCTTTGCACTTCTTTTTAAACGGTCAACCTCTAATATGAATCTATTCGAACAACAGGCGAATGAATTTGCGGGCCGTCACATCGGTCCAAGTGAGAAAGAGACGGCAGACATGCTGAAAACCATTGGGGTAAAGTCTCTTGATGAACTGATCGACCGGACCATCCCGGCTTCGATACGTAGCAAAAAAAAGTTGAATATTTCCGGCCCCCTAAGCGAGCACCAGTATCTTACTTCACTGCGGCAGGTTGCTGCGTTGAATAAGGTATTCAAATCTTATATCGGTCAGGGCTATTATGACACTATCGTGCCAAGTGTCATCCTCCGCAACGTTTTTGAGAACCCGGGCTGGTATACCCAGTACACCCCTTACCAGGCCGAGATCTCCCAGGGACGTCTCGAAAGCCTCCTGAATTTCCAAACCATGGTCTCCGACCTGACCGCCCTGCCGCTGGCCAATGCCTCCCTTCTTGATGAGGGCACCGCCGCAGCAGAAGCCATGACGATGTTCTTCAATCTGAAGAACAGGGACCACGAGCATATTACCATACCAAAGTTCTTTGTCGACAATAACGTATTTGCTCAAACCAAGGATATTTTGTTGACACGCGCCCAGCCGATCGGTCTCGAGCTGGTAACCGGCGATTTCCGGAAAGTCAGGCTCGACGAGTCTTATTTCGGGGCTATCGTTCAATATCCCGACAGCAATGGAGCCGTTCACGATTACCGGGCTTTTATCAACCAGGCTCATGAAGCCGGCGCCTATGTGGTCATGGCCACAGACCTGCTGTCCCTGACCCTGCTGACGCCTCCCGGCGAGTTGGGTGCCGATGTAGCCGTTGGGTCTACACAAAGATTTGGTGTTCCGATGGGTTTTGGCGGGCCCCATGCCGCCTTCTTTACCGCCAAAGACGATTTCAAACGTAATATCCCGGGCCGGATCATCGGTGTAAGCATTGATGCCCAGGGAAACCGCGCTCTTCGGATGGCGCTGCAAACCCGCGAGCAGCATATCAAACGCGAGAAAGCAACATCCAATATCTGCACGGCTCAGGCGCTGCTGGCGAATATGTCGGCCATGTATGCCGTCTTTCATGGTCCGGAAGGCCTGACCCGCATCGCCAAAAGGGTTAGCCTGCTGACACGGACCCTTGCCGCTGAGCTCAAAGCGCTGGGCTTTGACAACAACAATGAAAATTACTTCGACACTCTCCAGCTGTCTGTCAAGGACGCCGCGACGATAAGGTCGACGGCCGAAGTCCGGGGAATGAATTTCCACTATACCGGGAATACCATCAGCATCACGCTGGACGAAACGACTACCCAGGAAGACGTGATCAATATCCTTTCGGTCTTTGGTCATGCTGCCAATACCGACCTGGTGTCCGCGACTTTCGACATGGATGACAGGTTGGCAAACATTCCTTTATCCGTCACCCGGACCTCGGAATTCCTTACGCACCCCGTCTTCAACACCTATCACAGTGAGACAAAGATGATGCGTTACCTGAGAAGTCTCGAAGTGAAGGACCTGTCCCTGAATACTTCCATGATCTCTTTGGGTTCCTGTACGATGAAGCTGAATGCGGCTACTGAGCTGATCCCTGTCAGCTGGCCGGAGTTCGGAGGCTTACATCCCTTTGCACCTGTAGACCAGTGGAAGGGCTATCGCCAGATCCTCAGCGAGCTGGAGAACTGGCTGAGTGAGATCACCGGTTTTGCAGCTACCTCTCTTCAGCCCAACAGCGGCGCCAATGGAGAGTATGCCGGTCTGATGACGATACGTGCTTATCATGCCGCTACCAATGGCGCACATCGCGATGTCATGCTTATCCCGATATCGGCCCACGGCACCAACCCTGCCAGCGCCGTCATGGCCGGAATGAAGGTAGTAGTAGTAAAGAGCGATGATGACGGTCATATCGACGTAATTGATCTGAAAGAAAAAGCGGTACAATACAAGGATCAGCTGGCCGGTCTGATGGTGACCTATCCTTCCACCCACGGAGTATTTGAAGAAAGCATAAAAGAGATCTGCCAGGTCATCCATGACAATGGCGGTCTGGTTTATATGGATGGCGCCAACATGAACGCACAGGTAGGGCTGACCAGTCCGGGTCTCATCGGAGCGGATGTCTGTCACCTCAACCTGCACAAGACCTTTGCTATTCCGCATGGCGGCGGTGGCCCCGGCATGGGTCCGATCTGTGTGAACGAAAAGCTGAAGCCTTATCTGCCCGGTCATGTCCACTCTGCAGACATGGAGCTAAGGGCTGCCAAGAATGGCAAGGCCACTTTCGGAACGCAGGGTCATGCCGTATCGGCTGCTCCATTCGGCTCGGCCAGCATCCTGCTGATCAGCTATGCCTATATCAAACTGCTGGGTGCTGAAGGCGTCACCAACGCTACCCGTTATGCTATTCTGAACGCCAACTATATGAAGGCCCGGCTGGAAAAGAATTATAAGATCCTTTACAGCGGCACCAATGGCACCTGCGCCCATGAGTTCATCGTCGACCTGCGCCCCTTTAAGGCCAGTGCCGGCATTGAAGCAGAGGACGTGGCCAAACGCCTCATGGACTATGGCTTCCACGCCCCTACCCTTAGCTTCCCCGTCCCCGGTACGATCATGATCGAGCCGACAGAAAGCGAAGACAAGGCAGAGCTGGACCGTTTCTGTGATGCATTGCTAAGCATTTATAAAGAGATCCAGGCTATAGAAGAAGGCAAGGCAGACAAGAATGACAATGCGCTGAAGAATGCCCCTCATACACAGCACGTCATTTGTGCAGATGAATGGAAACATGTTTATTCCCGCAACCAGGCGGCCTTCCCGCTGCCCTATGTAAAGAATAGCAAGTTCTGGCCCAGTATAGCTCGTGTGAACAATACATTTGGCGACAGAAACCTGATCTGTACCTGCGAGCCGGTAAGCTCTTATGCCGAAGAGGTCGTTGTGAACTGATCCGATTTTTTTGACCGATAGAAAGAAAGCCCTGCAATGCGGGGCTTTTTTTGATATACAGCGGCTGTTAACCAGCTGTTAAGTCGTCTTATTCACCGATTTTATCCTTTTGGTTCGAAGAGCAGGAAGTAATTTGGTACTTAAAATTCCCTCTGATGCAAACTCCTCTTCTCTCTTCCAAATGGTGGCTGCCGGCGATGGTGTCGGGTATCCTCTTTGTCAGCTGCAGCCATAAGCTTGCGCCCGAAGGGCACTACCAGACAAGTCCGATGGTAACCGACGGGAAGACCGATGACTGGCCAATGCCGCTACGTTTCAGCAATGCGAGCTATACGTTGCAATACAATGTCACCAATGACGACAAGAATCTCTACATCTGTGTGTCATCCCGTGAGACCGCGACACAGCTGCGGATCCTGCGATCGGGTATGACCATTTGGTTCGATCCGAAAGGCGAAAAGAATAAGACCGTCGGGCTTTATTTTCCAATCCGCAAACAGCCCGATCCGGGGCAGTACCGCGGCCGCGGCAATGGTTCGGCAAACGGCGGCGGCGACTATGCATCCGGGCAGGGCAACGGAAATATGGGCGGAGCGGCAACAGGCATCGACGTCAACACCCGCGAGGCGGAACTGCTGTTGCAATCCAATTACTACAATACAACAGGATTTCCGGCGATAGAGAATGGACAATTTGGTGTGACAGATGCAAAGGGTCCTGTCCAGTTGGCGATAAAACACGATGACCAGGATAGTCTGCTGGTATATGAGATCATGATCCCGATACGAAACGTATTAGGAGGCGACTGGAAGGCCAAAGCGGCCAAAAAGAATTTCAGCGTAGGTATTGTATTGAATGCGACACCGGGTATGGGTGGTGGCGGAGGTGGCGGACGTCCCAATGGCGGCGGAATGCGGGGTATGGGTGGTGGTATGGGTGGTATGCGGGTTGGCCTGGGAGGAGGTCGCCGGTATGGCGGCGGCGGTGGTAGCGGAGGCAGCCAGGGACAGAAAGAAGAGTCCGACTGGTATGTTTTTCGACTGGCATCAAAATAAAAGAAGGAGCCTCTTTCGAGGCCCCTCTTTCCAATTTAAATCAATATGAAGCTGGTAAAACGTTGATTTTAAAATTATTGGCAGTTCCTGATAAGAAGATGGTATAAACATTTCCGCCAACCAGGCTGATTGCGTTTGAAGTAGCGATCACACTGTCTGGGTTGTGATTTCTTACTTCCAGGTTATAGGAATTCGGGGCGGTGGAAATAAAGTTGTTATAACTGGTAATAATAGCATTATCGCCTGTTGTACGCTGCGCGTATGTTGGGGTCACGCCCGCACCCTTGCCATTGATGTAGAAATCTACATTGTGCGCATCCGGGCTGAGATTAAAGAAACGATAATTGGCATTACCGGTAGAAATGGTGGTAAAATCATCGTGGATCAGCATGGATTGTATAGCCTTTGTGGTGTCATTATACATGATAAGGGTATAAAAATTCAGCGTATCAAGTACCTGTACGCCACCGGCGATTGTGCTGAGCAGAGTACCGTCGCCGTTCTTTTTAAATTCTATCAAATAGCTACCAGGCTGTAGGGCGCCGTATTTGGTTGAATAGGTTCCCGGTGCGATGCCGCCTGTCCCGGTGGCCAACTGGCTGTTCAGATAAATGTCGGTGGTCGGTCCATAAGGCGCTTCATTCATTACGCTGACATAGGTAACGGGACTGGTGGTGTACGTGGACCCGGTCTTGGCACAACCGACCCATCCGGCTGCCAGAATAACAAAAAACGTGGCTCCCCAAAAAAATTGCTTCTTGCTGTTTCTCATGATATTCTACTTTTTATTTAAGCATTCTAACCCAATCACAACGGGTTTCATCTCCTTGACAACACTTACGGCCTTTTCGTTGCGCGGGTTGCCGGCTTTGGAGGGTAGCTACGAAAAAAATCGCCTGCCGACCGGGATGTCCAGGCGGCAGGCGAAAACGGAAAGAATCGTTACTTTACGGTTACGGTGATAGTCGCCGCCAGCTGACCTCCATACGAGCGATGGATCCCATCGGCAAACTGGAGGGTAAGCACGTGTTTACCGGGAGTCAGAGGGACTTCCGTAGAAGACTGTGCCTTGCCAAAATGCAGGTGAGTAGCGTCCTTGGGTACTACCGTGCCGACGGAGATGGAATCCCCTGCATCGATCAGCAGGTGATGATGTCCAGTTCCCGCTACGATGGCGCCGGCCGTATCGAGTTTCAGTCCTTCAACACCCATTTCCACCTTGAGGGGGGACTTAACGGTCTGGCCGTCTTTCAGGTTCTTAAAGAAAACCTTAGCGCCGGCCGGTACCAGGGGCACGGGGGTAATAGCAGCGGACGAAGATGAGTCAGCGTGTGGCATGGCCATAGTGTCTTTGGCCGCAGTGGCACTCGTGTCGGTCGAAGCGGCCTTGTCACCTGCATTGTTGCAGGATGCCATTGCTACCAGCAGAGCAGCAGGAAGAAAATGAAGCTTGCGCATGTGTAAGTAATTTTTTTAGACAATAAAAGTACTTAATGAAGAGGAGATGGCCTAAAAAGCAAGGGGCCGCCAGGTGGCTAGGCATGAGAGTGGAAACAAAAACCCCGCCGGCAGGGCTGCAGACGGGGTAATCAATTAACTGCAAGATTGGACGTTTCTTACAGCAGAGCCCTAAACAGGACGGACATTGGATGGGGCTTTCAACAGGTATTGGATAATCAGTTGGCTTGTTTCAAGGATACGGACCAAATTCATTCATTCACTGGGACAAAGTTCCATCACCAGGAGAAGAATTCAAATTTTTCGCGTGCCCAATCCTCTGGTTTTTGTGGTTATCTTACCGGCTGCTAATTGTAAATACTTACGCTCCAGTAGATACCGAAATTGAGTTCCGTAAGATTACGTGGAAAATTATAGTAAGATTACATCCACTTCGCGTAAATTCCGCAGGAGGCGGACAGGCACAGGCATAATTCACTATATTGCAGGGAATCTCTTGTCATACTAAATTACCATTCCCTCATGCGTTGTACATTTTTAACCGCTTTCCTGCTCTTGTCCATGGCAGGCTTTTCCCAACAGTATTATCTTTTTGTAGGCAATTATACGGAAGGTCCTTTCAAGAACGCGGACAGTAAGGGCATCTATGTGTACAAGTTCGATGGAGCAACCGGCGATCTGAAGCCGGTCAGCGCTATGGCTGCCGATAACCCATCTTACCTGGCCCTTGCATCGGGCGGGAATTTTTTGTATTCGGTCAATGAGACCGACGGCAAAAAACCGGGCGGCGTCAGTGCTTTTTCATTTGATAAAAAGACGGGGCAACTAAAGTTCATCAACAAACAGCAGAGCGGCGGGGATGATCCCTGTTATATTTCTGTGGATGCCCATCGCAAGTGGGCGCTGGTAGCCAATTATGGAGGCGGTAATTTCTCCGCTTTGCCGATAGGCGCAGACGGCACACTTGGCGCAGCTACCCAGACGATCCAGCACACAGGCAGCGGCCCCAATAAAGGCCGCCAGGAAAAACCGCATGTTCACTCGACGATACTTTCCCCCGATGAAAAATATTTGCTGGTCTGCGACCTCGGGCTCGACAGGATCTCCGTCGAGCAGTTCAATTACCAGGCTGCCCAAAAGCCTTTGACCCCTGCTGCAGACTCTATCGTGGCGGTTGATCCCGGCGCCGGCCCCCGGCACACCTGTTTTTTTCCCGGTAAACCCTATGTCTATCTCATCAATGAGCTGAAAGGCACTGTGGTTGTGTTTCATTATGCCAATGGCAAGCTGAAGCAGATCCAGCAACTGTCTTCGCATCCGGCGGGATATGCCGGCAATATCGGCAGCGCAGACATTCATATCACTCCCAACGGAAAGTTTTTATATGCCTCGAACAGAGGCGACGCCAATAGTCTCGCCATTTATACCGTCGACCCTGCGACGGGCAAGCTGACGCTGAAAGGATTTCAGTCGACGTTGGGGAAAACGCCCCGTAATTTTATGATCGACCCGACGGGGCATTGGTTACTTGCCGCCAATCAGAACGGCAAGAGCGTCGTAGTGTTAAAGATCGACCAGCAGACAGGGCTGCTGACGGATAGCGGAAAAAAGATCGAGCTCCCTGCCCCGGTATGTTTGAAGATGACGCCTGTGGAATAGACAAGGTCGTCGCTGGTAGCGATGAATCAGTTGCGGCGAGCTAGGCCCATGCCTTTCGCAGAAAGCGCAGCCAGTTGCCGTGCAGGACGTTTTCAATATCGTCTGCACTATATCCCCGCTTTTCGAGCAGGCCCTGCATTCTTTGGAGATCTGCAATGGTCTCCAGGTCGTATGGACATTGTTCCTTGCCAAAAGCGCCGTCGAGGTCTGTGCCCACGCCTACGTGAAAAGCATTCCCGGCCAATTGACAAATATGATCGAGGTGGTCGATGACTTTTTCCAGATTGCAGTTGGTAGCTTCAGGCGTTGAGGCTCCTCTTACCCATCCCGGCACCATCATCCAGGCGTCCAGCGCTCCGCCGATGACCGCGCCTTTGGCGATAAGGGCCTTTATCATATCATCGCTGAATTGGCGATTATGATCAACTAAGGCACGGCAATTATTGTGGCTGGCCCATATAGGGCCATGGTACAATTCCATCGCATCCCAGAACGCATCGTCGCACAAATGCGTTGCATCTAATATAAATCCGAGCTTGTCCATCTCCTGCAACAACCTTTTACCATCCGCGCTAAGTCTTCCCGTGCTGTCCGTCCCGTTGGCATAACGGCCGGGGCCATAATGGGCGGGGCCGATGGCCCGAAGCCCGTAGGTATAAGCGCGGTGCAGGTAGTCGGGAGTGATGATGGAGTCGGCTCCTTCGAGGCTCAGGATGTATCCGATGGGGCGGGTGTCGGGGGATGATGGAGCGGCTGAGGCCCAGCGTAAGAGATGCTTTTCGAGGGAAGGCAGGTCGCGGATCATCACCATTTCTCCGGCCTCTTCCATAGCCTTGTACCAGGCCAGCTGGCCTTGGGTCTGTGCCCATGCCTGCCAGGGGGAATGCCATCCCGGCAGGGGATTGTCCGGCGCCACGTAACGGGCTATCAGGGTAGCGACGACCAGCCCGATGCCACCACGGCGCAATTCCGGTAAGGAGACCGTGCCCTTGGCCCTATCGGGCTTATCGTTCAATCCTTTTTCGCGGGCTCTTATCACGTCAACGGGCAAACGCAGGTCGCGATTCCACTCCAATGCGTTCATGCTCAAATCCAAGTGTGCATCTATGATCAGCATAAAAAATATTTATATTATCGGATGATCCGGCCGGAAGAGCCGCTGCGGATGAATGCGTCTACCTCCTGCCGGGAGATAAGGGCCCAGTCACCGGCAATGCTTTGTTTGAGAGCGCCGCATGCTACCGCAAAATCGACGATCTGCTGTGGCGGCAGGTCGCGCATCAACCCGTACAGCATGCCGCCGGTGAAGGCGTCGCCGCTGCCTATCTGGTCTGTCACAAAAGGCAGTTCCTGATAAGGAGAAAAATAATAAGATCCTTTATAGAACAGGGCGCCCGAATAGATATGCTGGATCCCGCGTGTGGTCCGGAAGCTCATGGCCAGGACTTCCAGACCCGGTATTTTTTCCAGGAGGGCTGCGCTGCACTGCTGGAAGCGATCTTCAAAGCTGGCAGAACGGTCCGTCTCTATCCCGTAGTAAACGGCCGCTGAGTCCAGGTCTGCCACGGCAACCTGGCTGTATTGCAGGAGGTCCGGCATGACAGTACCGGGGGCCTTCCCGTATTTCCACAACGTGGTTCGGTAGTTGAAATCAGCGGAGATCCGCATTCCCTTTTGCCGGGCTACGGCGAGTGCCTCTGCTGTGGCATCTGCCGCTCCCTGCGAGACGGCGGCGGCCACTCCCGACCAATGGAAGGTGGCACCCGCGGTCAAGGAATTCTGCCAGTCGATAATGCCAGGCATTATAGTCGCATAAGCCGAACCATCCCGGTCATAGATGACCCGGGTAGGCCGGATGCCATTGCCCGGCTCGGTAAAATAGACCCCCAGCTTTTCTCCGCCAAAAACGATGTTGTCGGTCCCTACTCCCTGGCCGCGGAGCTGATCGATACCTGCCCTGGCGATGTCGTTCTCCGGCACCCTGGTGATGTAATCGACCGGGATGCCCAGCCTGGACAGCAACACGCAGACATTGGCTTCTGCTCCGGCATAATACACTTCGTACGCATTGGTCTGCACGATACGACGGCCTTCGCGGCAATGCAATCGGAGCATCAGCTCGCCGAATGCTACCAGTTCAGTTTTCTTTTCTTTTGCAGTAGGAGCCATTGATCGCAGGTGGTTTTTTCCCTACTCCAAACCTACATTAAAAATGTCGCGCAGACAAGTGTTTATCCTTTCAAAAGAAACACGGCTTCTATCTCCACCGGGATATTATCCGGCAGAGAGCCGAATCCAACCGCACTGCGTACGCCTACCCCATTATCCTTTCCCCACACTTCTGCGAATAGTTCGCTGCATCCGTTGATGACGTACGGATGGCGTTCGAACTCCGGTGTGCAATTGACCATTCCCAGTACTTTTATCACCCGTTTGATCTTATCGAGACTTCCGATATGTTTGGTTATGGTCGCCAGCATGGTGAGGCCAACCTGGCGCGCGGCCAGTTTGCCCTGTTCCATATCCATGTCCCTGCCGATGCGACCGATGATGAGACTCCGGTCATCCTGTACGGGTCCATGTCCGGATAAATAGAGATAGTTGCCTTCAATGAGGTAAGGTTTGTACACACCGACCGGGTCCGGTGCCGGCGGCAAGCTTAGCCCCATGATGTTCAATTTTTCTTCTGCGGTTTTGCTTTCCATATATCTGAATTATTCATTTATTCAATAAGTTTTGGCTCCGGCACGAGCTGAAATAGCTTATTATCGCCGTTGATCTCCACTCCATAGTATGACACTGCTGCCCGGTATTCATAAGCATGACCTTTATTGAGGCCTGACAAGGTCAGCCGAAAGCTGCCATCCGGAGCCAGGCTGACCGAATCTGTCCTTTTCCAGGGCGCGGCATATAATGTCTCTACCTGCCCTGCATAAGGCCTGTAATAAAAATATCCTTTTTTTACTACTCCTTTCCATGGTCCATCTGCTTTACCGGTGAATACAGGCCTGCCATCGGCAATAGAGCTGGTTCCCGTGTGTACATCGGCGGCAGTGCGGAAGGCTGGTTCGACGTTCTCCAGTTTTATCACCACCGGGTTTGGCCAGCGGTGATCGTCATAGATGCGTTGGGCTTTTACGACGGAAACTTCGAGGCCGCTATCTGTCTGGCGCCAACGGCTGCTGACATCAGCATCCTTGTATTCAATGATACGGCTATTCTGCCCCAGCACACTCACCCGGGTCGAAGATGTGTTGCGGGCAGAGCGGAATACAAATCGCCGCCGCTGGCCCTCTTTCCAGTCCCCGCTATTCGTGATAATAGCGTAAAGGGTACGGTCACCAGCCGCCGTAAACCAGGTATCTCCTTCCCTGCTGACAACCCAGGAATGAACACAGTCCATACATTCGTGATTGATGAAATACCAGGCCGCCATTTCCCGCAGGCGGTCTTCCTGTTCGACAGGCAGTTCCCCATTGGGTTTAGGGCCGACATTGAGCAGAAGAGAGCCGTTTTTTGCCCTTGCTTCGATAGCCAGCCCGATCAGCTGTGTTCCGGACTTATAGCGTTCGTTGGTCGGTTGATACTGCCAGGCCGTACCCATTGTAATACAGGATAGCCAGGGATCAGCAATTGTAGTCCCGGGCAATACCTGTTCCGGAGTTTTCATCGCGCCGCGGGTGATCAACAGATGAGGCTGAAGTTTCCAGCAGGTGCGTTTCACCACCTCTTTCGGCTCGCCGTCGATGAACAGCAGGTCAATTTTTCCATATTGTGTCATCAATTCCTCGCATTGTCTGCGCGTGTAATCGTCATAAGCCGCACGCGTGGTGGTGTCCATTTTGATCTGCCCACGCTGGATGGGGATATGATGTTCGTACAGAAAATGGAAGTCTTCGGGAGAAAAATAAAATCCGACCTGTAGTCCGACCGCGCGTGTCGCCTCTACATATTCCTTTACCATGTCCCGGTGATACGGAGTATTCATACTGTTGAATGCCGTCGTCTTTGTATCCCAGAGACAGAAACCCGAATGGTGTTTGGTCGTAAACATGATGTATTTCATTCCGGCAAGTTTGGCCAGCACGGCCAGATCATGGGGGTTGAAGCGATATGGGTCGAAGGTTTGTGGCAGCATGCTGAAATAACGCTGAACAAAGTCATCCGAAGCACCAACTAAGGAATGACTGATCACGATGCCCAGCTGTGCGTCTACGCCGAAGTGAATAAAGAGGCCACTGCCGGCCTGCCGAAACCATTCCACGCGCCCGGGTTCGTTGAGATTAAAATCGCTGGAACCGGCGTCATTTACTACATCGTTTTGTGCCGCTGCAAGCAGCGGCACAAACGCTATAAGAAAAAAGATAATTCGCATGTTTATTACTTCTTGTCCCACCAAATACGTGTCATAAGATCATCGGCTCCCTGACGAGCAATGGCCGCTTTATAAGAGTCGCTGTTTAAGTTCTGTTCTGTCGTCGGATACAACATGCGGCGGAAGATCTGCCCTCCGGTAGCGTTGCCCGCGTAATTATTAGGCACCAATGCAGGATAACCGGTGCGGCGATAGCTGTTGAAAGCTTCGGTGGCGTTGGGGAACATGCTTACCCAGAACTGGGTATATATCTGGTTCATCTGCGCGTCGAAAGTACCGGAGACAAGCGTGTTATTTGCTACATAGTTATTGAACGCTCCGGAAGAAATGGTCCCTGCAGAACCTGCTATGATAGCCCATTGACGAAGTCCGGCCTGAACACCATTGGTATATAGAGATGCCGCAGTAGCACCGCTATACCATCCACGCAACGCCGCTTCCGTCAACAGGAAATAGGATTCGGCAGCAGTGAAGATCAGCTGCGGAGAACCCAGCAACAGAACTGTCTTCGGATTGGGTTCCGAATAGGTCACGAAGTTGGCTGGTCTGACGTTATTGATATTCGAAGGCATACCCTTCTGGATGCCTGCAGTTGTATCAGGGACACCATTGTTGTATACTATCGAGATGATCGATAGCCGGGGATCGTTAGTCGACTTCAGGTAGTTGATCCACACATCCTGGTATTTGCCTCCTTCCGTATTCGTGCTTCCGTTCTGGGCGATGTAATCGCTGTTCCAGAGATTGTAAGCCATCGGGTTCTGGTTGATGATCTGGCCGGAAGAGAGGTAAGGCATCTTGGCTATATCCGCGTCAGCAGTTATCACGCCGCCCGCAATGGCCTTGGTAGCCCAGGTCTGAGCGGAAGCGATATCCACCTTGGTCAGACGCATGGCCAAACGCAGCATCAGGGAATAAGCGAATTTCTGCCACTGCGCAGTGTTACCGCCATAGATGAGGTCAGCGGCGCCGAAGGTAGTTTTATTCGGGTCAAAACTTGCCGCAGCCGAAGCTAGTTCGGAGAGCATGTCCGTGTAGATGGCTTGCTGCGCATCGTAGGCGGGTTTGTAAACCGAAGAGTCATATCCTAACCCTGCCTGAGAATAAGGCACATCTCCGTACAGGTCAGTAATTTTGGAAAAACAGTAAGCTCTCCATATCCGCGCCGCAGCAAGTAGATTAATCTTGGTCGGATCGCTTTTTACGGCTTTGATAACGATGCCTATTTCGTTGATCTCATCGGGATAAGCGGCGTTAAAAGTGGCATTGGTCTGGGTGATCTGGCTGGCAACGTATTTCGAGCCAAAACCCGCAACGTCGTTGTAACTGGTCGTGTATTGCATAGTACCCTGCAGGAGATACATCGAGCTGCCGCCATAAGGACCAGTGGCTGCACCCATGCCATCGTACTGGGCCTTTGTGAACACGAATCCGGGGGTTGCTGTGGAAACCGCGTTGGGGTTGGTATTCTGTGTGTCAAAATTCTTTGTACAGGAAGTCTGCGCAAGCACACATAAACCGAGAAGAGCGCCTATATATATTTTCATATCGATTGCTGTTTATTGTATTCAATTAAAATTTTACCGACAGGTTCAAACCATAAGAACGCGTCCTGGGCAGGCCGATCGACTCGAAGCCCTGGGAATTGCTGTTAGTAAAGCTTTGTTCCGGATCGAAATTCTTTGTCTTTTTGTACAGGATGAACAGGTTACGCGAGACGAAGGAGATATTGGCAGACTGCAGTTTGGCGATGCCCAGTTTGCTGACAGGTATGCTATAGGAAAGAATGACCTGGCGCAGCTTGACAAAGCTACCATCGTGCAGAAAGAGATCCGAATACACTTTATAGTTGTCGTAGTAGGGACGAAGATTGGCGACGGAGATCGTATTGCTGTATTTGTTGCCGGCCTGGTCTACGCCGTGTACGGTGAGTCCATTTTCACGACCGGGCAGCGTGCTTTTCAGCTTGCCCATACGGGTAGCGTATACTTCGAAGATGGAGAAGATCTTGTTGCCGAATTTGCCGTCGAGCAGGAAGCTGAAGCCAAAACGTTTGTAGTGGAACTCGTTGGTCATCCCCATGGTCCATGGAGCTACGCTTCTCCCCAGGTTGTGCTGGGCAGACATGACCGGAAGACCGCTTGCGGCGTTGAATACCGTGTCACCGTTGGCAGTCTTCTGCATGCTGGTACCCACGAGCTCAAAAGCGGGCATTCCTACAACGTGATTAAGATAGGCCCAGCCGCCGACCGCGGAGGCAACCTGGATGCTGTTGAAACCAGGTAAAAGAGAGACGACCTTATTGTTATTGTAAGCGACGTTGTAGCTCACCGTCCATTGGAAGTCTTTCTTTTTTACAGGTGTTCCTGTCAACAGCACTTCGATACCCTTGTTCTGCAGGTTAGTGTGATTTGCCAGGTTCACGATCGCGTTGCTGTAACCGCTGGTAGTAGAGACCGCTGCGGGGAAGATATCGCGTCTTGTCTTACGATCATATAAGGTAACATCGAGTCCTAACCGATCCTTGAGCATGCTCAGCTCAAAACCCGCCTCGACGGTTGTGGAGGTATAGGGAAGGAGCTGGTTGTTGGTGATGGAATTCGTGTTGTTATTGTTGGGGTCGGGCGTAACGTTTTGAAGCGGTTGCCCGGAGCTGGGTACATTGCTATAGGTCAGGTTGATCACATAGGGATCTGCTGCTCCGCCACCAACCTGTGCCCATGAACCTCTGAGCTTGGCAAGGTTGAAGAAAGAAGGCAGCTGTACTGCGTCAGATAGGATAAAGCTGCCGCCGACGCTGGGATAAAAGATGCCATAGTTCCCTTTGCTCAGGGTGGAGAACCAGTCCTGGCGGCCTGTTACCGACAGAAAGAGCAAGTTCTTAAAGTCGAAGTCCACCGCGCCGAATGCTGAATTCGTTGTCAGATGCCCGTTATACGGAGTGACGGTGGAGGTGGCCAGGTTGGCGAAGGAATAGAAATAAGGTATCGTAAAGGTCGAGCCATCGAGCTTCAGATAATTATCAGAGAATTTACGGCCATTGGCCCCACCCAATACGGAGATGCGCAGGTCTTCGCCGATATGGGTCTTATAGGTGGCGGTCAGCAGGCTGTTGGTCTCCGTGACATCCTCTTTCAGGCCGGTGTATTGTCCGTTTGGTACATAGAGGGTACCGGTGGGTAGCACATTGGAATAATTGTACCCGTAGTAATCCTGGCTGACGGTGCCTTTGATCGTAAGGTTCGGCAGGGGTTTGTAGATGATGGAAGCCTGGCCGATGAAACGATTCTTGGTATCGTTCTCCTGGTATTTATTGGCTACGAAATAACCGTTGGAGGCGATGGCGGCATCGTTCCAGAGGATCTCGTTGCCGTTGGAGTCATAACCCGGCCTGAGCCAGCGGACATCGGCGGTGTTGGCTATTTCCAGCGGTGTCCAGTTGGGATTGCCGAGCGCGTCACCGGCGCCGGTGCGGCCATGGCCCTTCTCGAGGTTGTACTGTGCAAGGGCTTCGATGGAGAGCTTATCGTCGAGCTTTGCGCCCAGGGCGAGGTTGACAACTTTGCGATCAAAGGTGGTATTTTGCAGGATGCCCTTGCTGTTGAGATCGGACAGGCTGAACCGGTAGGTCACGTTCTCGTTTCCGCCGGTCATCGCGACGGTGTTGGTCCAGGTCTTCCCGGTCTCGTAAAAATTCTGGAGGTTGTCTTTCTTCGCGGTATAGGGGTGTGTCTTT
>Ga0193716_1000077_pt1 | contig 56997 bp, 38 predicted proteins | sample U2c1metaG_FD_145901 | JGI IMG/M metagenome (GOLD analysis project Ga0193716, IMG submission 145901) | Soil microbial communities from a riparian zone of the East river system, Colorado, United States - U2c1 | ecosystem: Environmental > Terrestrial > Soil > Riparian zone | place: USA: East River...
CTTGAATGGAAGGAAAGACTGGAAGACGAAGGAGTAAAAGTCCTCATCGGCATTCCCAATATGAAGGTGCATGCCAAGATCTGCCTGATCAAAAAAAGGATCAACAACTTCACCATACACTATGGTTTTGTCAGCACCGGCAATATGAATGAAAAGACGGCCCGGGTTTATGGCGACCATTGTCTGCTGACCTCCAACCGCCATGTCATGGCCGATGTCAACAAGATCTTCAATTACTTTGAGAACTATAAGGACGGCACCGCACCCCTGAAGGCCTGTAAGACGCTGATCCCCTGCCCTACCAGTCTGCGGCAGGAGCTCGTGAAGATGATCGCCCGCGAGACCAAGCTGGCGCGTGAAAAGAAGCCGGCGGCCATTACCCTAAAGATGAATTCCGTCTCCGATGAAGACCTGATCGAGAAACTCTACGAGGCCGCCAAAGCCGGTGTCCGTATCCAGATGATCGTCCGCGGCATCTTCTGTCTGTTCTCGGAAAACAGTAAATTCATCATACCGATAAAAGCTATCAGCATTATCGATGAATACCTGGAACATGCGCGTGTCTTTATCTTCCACAATGGCGGGAAAGAAAAAACTTACATATCTTCGGCCGATTGGATGGTACGCAACCTCGATCACCGTGTGGAAGTGACCTGCCCAATACTGGACGAATCCATCCAGCAGGAATTAAAAGAGATCCTGGATATCCAGTTCTCCGACAATGTAAAAGCCCGCTGGCTGGACAACGAACTGTTGAATAAATACAAAAGGGACAATCTTGAGAACAAGGTCAGGTCCCAGATAGATATCTATAACTATTTGTACCAGAAAGCCATGCCCGCAGAAGAGAAAGCTCCGGCTGTGCCGACATCGGCGGAGGCTGTATAAGCAAGGTGCGGGTGAAACCGGACGGGCCAATTTGAAATCTCGAAATGAAAATGCGACTCGCAGCCATCGACATTGGAAGTAATGCGGCAAGACTGCTTATTTCCGATGTCTCGATCAATAACGAAGGTAAGACAGAATTCAACAAGATCAGTCTCGTTCGCGTTCCCTTGCGGCTTGGCTTTGACGTGTTTGAGAATAAAGCGATCACGCCGGAAAAGACCGAGATGATCCTCCACACCATCAAGGCCTACAAACATCTTATCGAAGCCTATAATGTCGATCATGTAAAAGCTGCTGCCACATCTGCCATGCGGGATGCCATCAATGCCCGCGAGATTATTGACCGGGTAAGGGACGAGACCGGTATAAGCATCGAGGTCATCAGCGGAGGTAGCGAAGCCTCCCTGATCTATGAAAACCATATCGCGGAAAATCTCGACAAGGACCACGCATATATGTATATAGACGTGGGGGGAGGCAGCACCGAGCTGACCTTCTTCGCCGGCAACAAGCTCGTCTTTTCCTCCTCCTTCAATATAGGCACCATCCGTCTGCTGAAACACCAGGTCACCGAAGGTCAGTGGGAGAATATGAAGGAATTCATCAAAAAAGAGACCCGCAATTACCTCAATAATATTATTGCCATTGGCTCCGGCGGCAATATCAATAAGATCTTCTCCCTCTCCAAACGAAAGGAAGGAAAATCCCTGCATATCGAGTCGCTCAAGGATTATTACAAGGAGTTTTCCAGCTTTTCGCTGGAGGACAGGATGCGGTTGTACAAGCTGCGAGAAGACCGGGCCGATGTGATCGTGCCCGCCCTCCTGATCTATATCAATACCATGCGCTGGGCCACCGCCCAGGAGATCTATGTTCCCAAAATAGGGCTGGCCGACGGACTCATCCAACATCTCTATGCTGACCTCAAAAAAAAGGACGTGGAAGTATAAAGTTTGCCTACCTTGCCCGCAAATTTGGCGACGATGTCAGTACATACTGAAATAAAGAAAGTAACGACCCATACCCTGCAACGTATGAAAGGCAATGGCGAAAGGATCTCGATGATCACCGCCTATGATTATTCCTTCGCCCGGATCTTTGACGCTGCAGGCATCGACATTATCCTGGTCGGAGATTCAGCCTCCAACGTCATGGCCGGTCATGAGACCACCCTCCCCATCACGCTTGACCAGATGATCTATCACGCCTCTTCCGTTATGCGGGGCGTCAACCGTGCCTTTGTCGTTGTAGACCTGCCTTTCGGCTCCTACCAATCCAATTCAAAAGAAGCCCTGGCCTCCGCCATCCGCATAATGAAAGAAACGGGCGCCCACGGTATCAAGGTAGAAGGCGGAGAGGAGATCTTGGAGTCCGTGAAAAGGATCCTTGCAGCCGGCATTCCCGTCATGGGCCACCTGGGTCTTACTCCACAATCCATCTATAAATTCGGGACCTATACCGTACGGGCACGCGAAGAAGAGGAAGCCGAAAAACTCAAAAAGGATGCCCTTCTGCTCGAAGAAGCCGGTGCCTTTGGCCTTGTGCTCGAGAAGATACCCGCTACCCTTGGCAAGATAGTCTCGCAAAGCATCCAGATCCCCACCATCGGCATCGGCGCAGGCAGACATTGCGACGGCCAGGTGCTGGTCATGCACGACCTGCTCGGCATCAATACCGAATTCCAGCCCCGCTTCCTCCGCCGTTACCTCCGTCTCCACGAGGAGATCACCGGCGCTATCCAACAATATATAAAGGATGTAAAATCCAACGATTTCCCCAGCGAACAGGAGCAGTACTAAGTATTAAAATATTTACAATACGAGTATTCATTTAAATGTTTAGATGAACAGAAATTCTATTTTTATGTTAATCAATGTATTAAGGAGAAATATTAGGGGTATCAGAATTTTATTATGAAATACATTAAAATTATAATATAAAATATTTATCGTCTCTGACGCTTTTTCCTTGTGAATTTTCGGTAAATTCATCGAATACCAAAACTATCACATATGAAGCGACCAGCCCTCATCGCATACCTCCTGGTATGTTCCGTCATCCTCCATGCACAAAAGACCATCACCGGAAAAGTAACAGATTCAAAATCAGGGACGCCTCTCTCCGGAGCCTCGATAAGGGTAAAGGGAGGCAAAGGCACCGCCACCAATAACGAAGGCCTTTTTAAAATAATAGTCAGCCCAAATCAAACGATCGAAGTCACCAGTATCGGCTACGAATCCTTTACCATCGCCTCTCCTGAAAAAGATTTCCTGGAAATATTACTTGTCCCCTCCACGACTGAGCTTAAAGAAATGGTCTTCGTCGGCTCCCGCGGCGCCGCCCGGTCAAAAACCGAATCCCCTGTCCCCATCGACGTCATCAACACCTCGCAGGCAGGCGTCTCCTCAGGCAAACCCGATCTCAGCTCCCAGCTGAATATGCTGGTCCCCTCCTTTAATTATAATAAGGTCAGCGGCGGAGATGGCGCCGACGCCATGGACCTGGCCGCCCTTCGCGGCCTTGGTTATGACCAGACCCTTGTCCTGATCAATGGCAAGCGCCGGCACATGACCGCCTTTGTGAACCAGGCCGGAACCCGCGGCCGCGGCAACTCGGGCACCGATCTCAACGCCATCCCGGAAGCAGCCATCGACCGGGTGGAGATCCTTCGCGATGGCGCCAGCGCCCAGTACGGCTCGGATGCAATCGCCGGTGTCATTAACATCATCCTCAAACGCGATTTTTACAAGCTTCATCTGACCACCGGTTGGAGCGGCTATTATGACCATAAATACAACACGCTCAAATCCGTCGATCCCAGCCAGTATTACACCGGCTCGAAGGTCGATGGCAACTCCGCGACTATCGGTCTTGACTACGGTCTCCCCCTTGGCAAGCACGATGGCTTTATCAATTTCGGCGGCAACTTTCTCGCACAGGGCAAGACCTTCCGCGCGCCAAAAGACACCAACTGGGTAACTCATCCGGAGAACAAGGAAGCACTTGGCGTCCAGACCCGGCGCGCCTTTGGCGATGGCTCCGTCGTTTCCGGCGGCGGTATGTTCAACATGGAGCTGCCCCTGGCCGCCACCAAGACTACCTTCTATTCCTTTGGCGGATATAATTACAAACACTCCAATGTATATGCCTGGACCCGCCGTTTCGACGGAGCCCCCCAGAAATATCCTACTAATCCTGACGGCAGCATCATCTTTGTACCCGGCATCATGCGCACTTTCGCTACAGCCGACGGTAATATCGGGCCCAACAACGTTTATTATAATCCCCAGGAAGATGTCTATATCAAAGACCTTTCGCTGGCTATGGGCTTCAAAGGCTCAATCGGCGGCGGCTGGGACTGGGATCTCAGCAATGTCATCGGCCGGAACGACTTCCATTTCTTCGGCAACAAGACCTTTAATGCTTCTCTCCCTTCTGATATAGCGGCTACGACCAATCGCTTCGACGACGGGGGTTTTAACTTCCTGCAAAACACCAGCAACCTCGATATCTCCCGCCACTTCGCGAATATCGCCCAAGGCATGACCCTGTCCTTTGGCGGTGAGTTCCGCTATGAACGTTATTCCATCTACCAGGGAGAATATAATTCTTATGGTTTTATCGATACTGCAGCGCGTTACTTCCCCAATGTCAACAGCACCATGTACCTGGCCTCCGGCTCCGAAGGGTATCCCGGCTACCAACCTACCGATGCCGTGAAGGCGCATCGCACCAACGAAGCCGCTTACGGAGGTCTGACCCTCGACGTAACAAAGGAATGGCTGGTGGACGGAGCAGCCCGATACGAACATTACTCTGACTTCGGTTCGGTTGGAACTTTCAAGTTCGCCACGCGCTATAAGCTCATGGATAATTTCAATATCCGCGGTTCTATCAGCACGGGCTTTCGCGCGCCATCCCTGCAACAGATCAATTTCAGCAATACCAATACAACGGTCAGCGCAGGTCAGCTGGTGTATACCAAGCTGGTGCCCAACTATAGCTCTATTGCCCGTCAGGCAGGTATTCCCAAACTCAAACAGGAAGAGTCCACCAACTATAGCCTTGGCTTTACCTGGCAGCCGGTCCACAGCCTGACGATAACTGCAGACGGATATCTTATAAAAACAAGGAACCGCATCATCTTCACCGGCAACTTCGACGGCTCGGTCGCCTCTATCGCTCCCTACCTGGGGCCGTCCTATAACAACGGCATTACGCTCAACGCCGTTCAATTCTTTGCCAACGCCGTCAACACCACCAACCAGGGCATCGACCTCGTCGCCGACTATAATGTCAAATGGGGCAAACAAGGCCTGAAAGCCATTTTCTCCGGAAATATCCAAAGCATCCACATCGACAAGATCAATATTCCTGCGGCGCTGAACACCAGCTACAAAAACCAGCAGCGTTTCTATAGCAGCCAGGAACAGGCTTTCATGATCGCCAGCGCCCCAAAGAACAAAGCCTCCTTTCTCCTGGAATACTCAACAGGACGGTTTGGCTTCGGCGGCCGTCTTACCTGGTTTGGTAAGCTCACGACGCTGGGCAGCGGATCGGCCAGTCTTCCGGGCGCAACAGCCGGAGGCCCCGGTTCTGCAGGCATCTCCGATCAATACAATGGCTGGGATCCTTATGTCCTTGCTGATGACGGTCATTCGGTCATCCGCGAATCCTATGTCTATCATGGAAAAGCAACCACCGATCTTTATATGACGGTGAAGCTGTCCCGCACCGCTACCCTTTTCGCAGGCGTGGACAATATCTTCAATGTCCATCCCGATTTCAGCGTTACCAAGGGCGCCCGCGTCAATTCCTGGAATGACAACCAATCCGGCGGCGCCTGGGATTCAGTGCAGATGGGCTTCGACGGCTTGCGGATGTTTACAAAACTTGCCTTCAACTTCTGATCGCGGGCTCCTTCTTTTGACAGTCAACCAGCCGGGCGGACCACAGGTCCGCTCGGCCCTTTTATACCCCCATTCATCTAATAATTCGACCAATCCCCCGTTTCCCTCCTAGATTTGATCAAGTCAATACAAGAATTTGAAGAAGTTAACGGTACAGATCGTCATTCATATCGCAGCGTGGGCATGCTTCCTGATGCTGCCCTTTGCCTTTTTTCCGCGTCCCCAGGGTGACTCTTTTTTCGAAGCAAGATATATCACGACCTTTTTCGTCGTAAACAACCTGTTCATCATCGCTTTCTATTACCTGAATACTTATCTCATTGTTCCAAAGCTGCTGGATCAGAAGAAGTTCCTGGGTTATTGCCTGCTCATCCTCGGCCTGCTGATCTTTTACGGATGTATGCCCCGGATCTATCACGCCCTGTTCGGCTCTCTTGTACCAAATCAGCCGCCCCGCCCCGGACCTCGCTCGGGTCCACCCAGGTTCCGTCCCCTGGTGAGCTCAGGAAATATCGCCGTCTTTTTGCTGGTATTCGTTTTTAGCACAGGACTGAGGGTCATCAACCAATGGCTGAGATCCGAACAAAAAAATAAGGAGATCGCCAACGAAAAATTAAAAGCCGAACTGTCCTTCCTGAAGGCACAGATCAATCCTCACTTTCTTTTCAATACCCTTAACAATATCTACGCCCTTGCCTCCGCCCAGTCGGAGCATACCGCTACGGCAGTCATGAAGCTGTCCAGCATCATGCGTTATGTCCTGACCGAAGCCCGCAACGACCTGGTCCCGCTCGAAAAAGAGATCCTGTTCACCTCGCATTATATCGAGCTGCAGAAAATGCGGCTCACCGACAAGACCAGCATCGATTTTGAGATCAAAGGAGACCCCATCGGCCGGCAGATCGCTCCGCTCCTGTTGCTGCCCTTTGTCGAGAATGCCTTCAAGTACGGCACCAGTACCCGGGAGCTGTCGCCTATCCGGATAGAGTTGGAGATAAATAAAGAATGGTTGTACTTTCGTATCTGCAACCATAAACACATCAATACATCGTTAAAGGTGACCGACAACACAGGCATAGGCATCAGCAATACCCGCCGCCGGCTCGACCTCTACTATGAAGACCGCTATCACCTGGACATTGACGACAAGACAGGTGAATTTTCTGTTCATTTAAAAATTCCGGTATAATGTTAACGTGTATAGCCATCGATGACGAGCCCCTGGCTCTGGAAGTGCTGAAGAAATATATCGCCAAGATCTATTTCCTCGATCTGAAAGGCGTTTTCACCGATCCTTTTGAAGCCCAGAAGCTGATGGAAACAGCTCCGGTAGACATCCTCTTCCTCGACATCCAGATGCCCGACATCAACGGCATAGAATTCTCCCGGATCGTCAATAAAAAAAATACAGCCGTCGTATTCACCACCGCTTTCAGCGAATATGCAGTGGAAGGCTTCAACGTCGATGCCATCGACTATCTGCTAAAGCCCATTGAATACGATCGTTTTCTCAAGTCCGTCTATAAAGCCAAGGAGTACGTCGACTACCTCACCAGCCAGGAATTGCAGGAAGGGTACATCTTTGTCAAGTCAGACTACCAGATGGTCAAGGTCAATCTGAAAGAGATCCTTTATATCGAAGGCCTTGACGATTATATCAAGATCTATCTCCCGGGCAAGGCCATTCTTACCCTGATGACCCTCAAGACCATCGCCCAGAAATTGCCGGCCCGCGAGTTCATTCGCGCCCATAGGAGCTATATAGTGCCCATCAGCAAGATCGAGCACATCAGCAAAAGCAAGATCAAGATAGCAGATAAAGAGATACCCATCGGCGTTAGTTACAGCGAGGGTTTTTTCGCTGCGATGGAAAACAAATTGAGTTAAAAAAGAGGGCCCCGGAAAACCGGGCCTTTTTTTTGGCTTTAACATTTCCGCCGCCGTCCGGACACAACCTCCCCTCCCCCTTTTGCGTACTATTTAATGCCGGTAAGGTAGATACCGGCATAGGACCAGTTTTTTCATAGTAGATTTTAAGTTAAGGTTGAGGCCACTGGTTAGTGGTTAGTTTTTCCTAAATTGCTTGCGATCGTCAAAAGATCGCAAGCAATCTTTATGGAATTTCTCCGACAATTAAACATTCTCCCCGAAAATATGGGGACTTCCACGGGTGGGAAATGGCTCTCTTCCCGGAGCGCTGTTCTCGAATCCTTTTCTCCCGTCGATGGCAAGCTCATCGCCTCTGTTATTTCCACCGATAAGGCAGGTTACGAAACCGTCGTAACAGCGGCCCAGTCAGCATTTATGGAGTGGCGGCTTTGGCCTGCCCCGCGCCGCGGCGAGGTAGTTCGCCAGATCGGCGAGTCCCTCCGCAGGAACAAGCAGGCACTGGGTCGACTGGTTTCTTATGAAATGGGCAAAAGCCTGCAGGAAGGATATGGAGAGGTCCAGGAAATGATCGATATCTGCGACTTTGCCGTTGGCCTTTCCCGCCAGCTGCACGGATTGACGATGCACAGCGAACGCCCGGCACACCGAATGTACGAGCAATGGCATCCCCTGGGTGTCGTGGGGATCATTTCCGCCTTTAATTTCCCCGTCGCCGTCTGGAGCTGGAATAGCATGCTCGCCTGGGTATGCGGCAACACCTGTATCTGGAAGGCATCGGAAAAGACCCCGCTCTGCGCCCTCGCCTGCCAGTCTATCGTAGCGGAGGTATTCGCCGCCAATAATGTTCCCGAGGGCGTTTCCGGCATCATCACCGGGGGACGTGAAACAGGCGAATGGCTTGCCGCGGATGCCCGCATTCCCCTGCTCTCCGCCACTGGCTCTACCCGTATGGGCAAGGCAGTAGGCTCCATCGTGGCCGCCCGCCTGGGTAAGGCCCTGTTGGAGCTGGGTGGTAATAATGCCATCATTGTCTCCGCCAATGCCGATCTGAACATTGCCATTCCCGGCGCCGTCTTCGGCGCAGTGGGCACGGCCGGCCAGCGTTGTACCTCCACCCGCCGTCTGATCATTCACGAAGACATCTATGATAAAGTAAAAGAAAAGCTTAGCACGGTCTACCGCCAGCTTCGCATCGGCGACCCCCTGGACGAGAATAATCATGTCGGACCACTCATCGATAGAGACGCGGTAAACAGCTATCTCCGGGCCATTGAAGCCGGGAAGGAACAAGGCTGCCGCTTCCTGGTCGAAGGCGAAGTCCTTACGGGTGATGGCTTTGAAAGCGGCTGTTATGTCCGTCCCTGTATCGTCGAAGCCGATCCCGCCTATCCCATCGTCAGCCAGGAAACTTTTGCGCCCATCCTTTATCTCCTGAGATACAGGACACTCGACGAAGCCATAGCCATCCAAAATGACGTTCCACAGGGCCTTTCCTCCTCTATCATGACCCTCAACCTCCGGGAGGCCGAGCAATTCCTGTCTGTCGCCGGCAGCGACTGCGGCATTGCCAATGTCAATATCGGCACATCCGGAGCAGAAATAGGCGGCGCCTTTGGCGGAGAGAAAGAAACCGGCGGAGGCCGGGAAAGTGGCAGCGATGCCTGGAAAGCCTATATGCGCCGTCAAACCAATACCATCAACTACTCTACCCAATTGCCTCTGGCTCAAGGGATAAAATTTAATATTTAACAGAACACCCCCCAATTGGGACAAAATAATCCCACGAATTAGACGTTATAGCGCGATAGATCTGATATACCATGAATGGCTGTACCAATGCATTCCCTGCAGTTTTGAAAAAAGCAGTACTCCTGTTAATTCTTGCCACCGGCTGCTATTCAAGTATGCAAGCCCAGGTAAGGCTTGGTCTATTGGGTGGGATCCACTCATCTAAAGTACTCGAAACCAATAATATACCCGGCTGGGATACTACGACCAAACCTTTTCAGAGCTCCCGTTCGGGCTTCCAGCTCGGTGTTATCGTGGAAGTGCCCATTGGTCATTCCGGTCTTTTCTTTCAACCGGCCCTGACCTATATCACCAAAGGGCGTAAATACGATAGGAACAACGATTCCGTGACCGCTCTGGCTACCGACACAGTTTACACCAAACAAACGCTCAATCTTAACTATGTCGAGATCCCGCTGAACCTGACATATAAGATACGGCTCTCAGCTGATCACCGCAATAGCTTCTTTGTCAGCGCAGGTCCTTATTTCAGCTTTATCTATTCCGGCAGCAATATCAAGCAGGAAAGCCTGACGGCAAGTACACACAAATACAGCAGCGAATCAGATCCTGTAACGGTCGGAAAGGGCGCAGATACGTATAAGACGTTCGATTTCGGGGTGAACGCGCGCGCCGGCTTCGAGCTGGGAAAGGTCATGCTTAACGCTTATTTCAGCCAGGGGCTGACCAGTTTTTACAACGCTCCATATACGGGCAGTTTTCACAACCAGGTGATCGGCGCCTCCGTCGGCATCTGGCTCACCTCCACGGGCCCTCAGCCACCGCCAAAGAAAAAGGATACGGATAAGGACGGGATCACCGATGACCTTGATCTCTGTCCTCTGGTCCCCGGCAAGGCGGCCTGGCATGGCTGCCCGGTTCCTGACAGCGACCACGACGGCCTCGACGACGAACACGACTCCTGTAAGAACGTGCCGGGTGTGGCGCGTTACAACGGCTGTCCCATACCGGATAGCGATCACGACGGGATCAATGATGAAGAAGATAAATGTCCTCACCAGGCAGGCGTAGGCCGCTACAATGGCTGCCCCATACCAGACAGGGACGGGGATGGCATCAATGATGAAGAGGACAAATGCCCGGATAGTGCAGGCACCGCTGAAAACCACGGCTGTCCCGTCATAAAGGAAATAAAGAAGGAAGCGACCGAGCAGATCAATTACATAGCACACAACATCCAGTTCAACTCAGCCAGCGATCAACTGATGGACAGCTCCTATTCAGCGCTGAGCCAACTGGCCGGTCTCCTGCAGGTCCATCCGGAATGGCACCTGGCGATCGAAGGGTATACGGACAACTCCGGCGCCCCGGCGAAAAACCTTGTGTTATCACAAAAACGTGCGGAGGCTGTCAGGAATTTCCTGGTATCCAAAGGCATCCCTGCAATGAGATTGTCGGCCACCGGCTTCGGCCCGCAAAATCCCATCGCGGATAACAGGACACTGAAAGGAAAAGCGGCCAACCGAAGGGTAGAATTAAAGCTCAGTTTGGAGAAACAATAAGGGAGAAAAATAAATTTAACATCTTGATAAGGCTATTCCTGTAATTTCTGGCCCGTGAGGCACAGGTTTTTTGCTTATTTTCATGTTTAAACTATGATCACGGGGGGCTGCCGCTGCAGGTCTCACCTGTAAAACTAAAACGAAAAAAACAATGACTTGTCGCTTGAAAGGATGGTTAGGTATAGTTCTCATTGCATGCTTGCCGCTGACGATGTTTTCCCAGGGTACTTCCGCAAAGACCGAACTGCCAAAAGGCTGGCACCTGCTCGATAAAGAAAAAGACGGATTTTATGGTATCAGTGTCAATAAAGCCTATGAATTCGCAAAGCTAAAGAAGCTGAAAAGTAAGACGGTCCTTGTCGCCGTCATCGACTCCGGTGTCGATACCCTCCACGAAGACCTGAAAAGCATTCTCTGGACCAATCCCAAAGAAATACCCGGTAATGGCATCGACGATGATCACAACGGATATGTGGATGATGTCCACGGCTGGAACTTTATCGGTGGCAAGGACGGCCGCGATGTAAAAGACGATTCCCAGGAAGAGGCCCGTGTCTACTATGGCTTTAAAGAAAAATTCGACGTAGCCGGTCTCGACACCGCGACCCTCAGCGCCGAAGACAAAGAAGATTATCATATGTGGCTGAAAGCGCGCAAGTCCATTATGGGCGAAAGCGCCGAAGGCCCTATCGACATCGTTATGCTGCATAACGCCCTCGAAAATTCGATCAAGAGCGACAGCATTCTTAGCCAGGCCATGGGAAAAGTGGAATATACCGGGAATGATCTCGATACGTTCCAGACCCAGACCACAGAAAGCAAAAGGGCAAAGGCCTGGATCCTCTATCTGTTCAAGGCCAATAAGATCATGGACATGACCAACAAGGCCTTTATCTCGGACTTCACGGAACAGGTAGACCAGGAGGAAAAAAAGGCCGCGGCAAAAACTACTCCCCCAAAAGACAATCGCAAAGAGATCGTACAGGATAATGAAGCCGACATCAACGACCGTTTCTATGGCAACAATGATATAATGGCCGGCGACCCCATGCATGGTACGCACGTATCCGGTATCATCGGCGCCGAAAGAGGTAATGGCATAGGCATGGACGGTGTCGCCGACAACGTCCGCATCATGATGATCCGCGCCGTTCCCAACGGGGATGAACACGATAAGGACATCGCACTGGCGATCCGTTACGCCGTCGAGAATGGCGCAAGAGTCATAAATATGAGCTTTGGCAAGAACCTGTCCCCGCAAAAAAGCTGGGTAGACTCTGCCGTCAAATATGCGGAAAGTAAGGGTGTACTGCTGATTCACGCTGCGGGTAATGATGCTGCCGACGTAGATACCACCGACAATTTCCCGAATGCTGATTTCCGGCATTCCACTTATGTCGCTTCCAACTGGATCACCGTTGGGGCGAGCAGCGACCCGCTTGCCGAGCCTGGCTTCGAAAGCTATACCGCCTCTTTCTCCAACTATGGCAAGAAAGAAGTGGATGTATTCGCTCCCGGCACCCGTATCTACTCCTCTCTTCCGGGTGGAAATAAATACGGCAATCTCCAGGGTACGAGCATGGCCGCCCCTGTTGTTACAGGTGTAGCCGCGCTGATCCTCGAATACTATCCCAACCTGACTCCGCAGCAGGTAAAATTTTGCATCGAAAAATCGGCCATTCATCTGGCAGCAAGAGTAAAAAGACCCGGCTCTGAAGACCACCAGGTAAACATGTCAGATCTTTCTACCTCCGGCGGCGTTATCAATGCCTATGCCGCATTGAAGATGGCGTCTACGCTGAATTCCGTTCCTAAAAAGCCCGAAAAGTCAACGCTGAAGAATACGACCAATTAATAAGAAGACTTATACCATAAAAAAGGACCGATAAACCGGTCCTTTTTTTTTATTTTTATATAAACACTACCGCATGATCCCCAAATCAGAAATCCTCCCCGCCGAATTCTATCAGGGTTATATCAATCTGATCAAAGAAGAAGATTTCCGCGAGGCCATCCGCAGGAACACCAAACAATTCCGTAAGTTCCTCGAAAAGATCCCGCGAAAAAAATACGACTTCGCCTATGCTGAAGGGAAATGGACGATCCGCGAGATGCTGCAGCATATTATCGATTCGGAAAGGGTCTTTTCCTATCGTGCCCTTACCTTTTCCCGTAAGGACCCCTCGCCTCTTCCCGGTTTCGACGAAGGTCCATGGGCAGCCCAGGCCGGAGGTTCCACACGCCGATGGAAAGACTTACTCGAAGAGTTCAGCGCAGTAAGGACAGCAACAGAATACCTTTTTGATGCCCTGTCCGACGAGCAACTCCGTTTCACAGGTAATGCCAACGGCCGTTCTTTGAATGCTTTCACGCTGGGCTTTATCATCCCCGGTCATGTCGCCCATCATATGAATATCTTACAGGAGAGATATCTATAAAAAAAGGGGAATCAATTGATTCCCCTTTTTTTGCGACTTTCTTGTTTATTTATTTCGGCTGTTGTCATTTATTATAAACCAGGTTCTTCTGTGTGATCATATCATCCAGTACATTGACTGTCTCTCCCAGCCACAGGTCGGCCTTCCTGTCCTTCAGCCATTGCTGAAAGCGATCGCCCTTGTTCTTATCATCATCATATTTGTGCGCATCCTGAGGCAAAGCCTGAATGTTAAGCTCATTACCGGTCGTCAGCTTACTCAGAGTTTCGATCTGTTTGTATGTTGACTTCAGCTGTTTCTGCTCGTCGCGGTATTTCTGTACGTTCAGGGGATAGACTTTGTCTTTTTCCTTATTCAGCCATTCTTCGTCCTGGCGGATCAGGTTAAAGGCTGAATTGTTCTTCAGGCGTTCGGTGCTCATCCCTTTGATCACGTTGATGTCATAGGCATATTTCCATGGCGCGTATTCCGCTTTCTGGATCTCATCCCATGGCAGCGCATCGGGATTGTCCTTTTCCCTGAATTTCGCATATTCATAAATGTCGGGATAGATATCGGGCAATGCGACGTCGGAAGATACGCCACGAAGCTGTGTTGATCCACCGTTGATGCGGTAGAACTTCTGCAGCGTCAGCTTGATCGTACCCAGCTCGCTGTTGGGATCGACCATGAAGTTCATCGACTTGTCGAGGCCGATATTACGTTGAACCGTGCCTTTACCATAGGTAGAAGTGCTGCCGATGATGACACCGCGGTGATAATCCTGGATGGCAGCGGCAAAGATCTCGGAGGCCGAAGCGCTGAGCTCGTTTACCATTACGGCAAAAGGTCCGTCATACAATACGCTCTTATCATGATCAGGTAATACCTGTGACTTCCCGTCGCGGTCTCTTACCTGTACGATGGGCCCCTGTTCGACAAAGAAGCCGGCCATCTGTACAACGTCATATAAAGAGCCACCGCCATTATTGCGAAGGTCCAGTACGATACCATCTACCTTCTGTTCCTTTAGCTTTATGATCTCTTTGGCTACGTCGATGCTGCAACGGCTGCCCTTGGGGTTGTCGAAGTCAGCATAGAACTCGGGCAGATAGATATAACCGATCTTGCCCTTGGTAGAATTGACGATGGCGCTGCGTGCAAAGGTCAGCTCATCCTGTACGATCTCGTCCCGGATCAGAGAAATGACCTGAATCGTCCCGTCGGACTTCTTAAGCCAGAGGCGAACCTCCGTTCCCTTGGTACCGCGGATCACCTTTATGGCATCCTCTACAAAGAACCCGGTGAGTTCCACCGGTTCCGCATTGCCCTGAGCTACCCGCACGATGACATCACCCACAGCTACTTTGCCGGACTTCCAGGCGGGGCTGCCCGTAACGAGGCTGCCGATCTTGATATTGCCGTCCTCATCTTTCAGCGAGGCGCCGATACCGAAGAAGTGACCGCTCATCTGTTCGTCAAAATATCTCTTTTCTACCGGGGGGAAATAATCGGTGTGAGGGTCCATCGACTGGACGATGCTTTGAACAAACATATTGAAGCGATCGTCATCTGTGACTTTTACCTTCAACCTTTCGTAGATACGATCCATGATCTTCAGCGAGCGGGCGCGGGCATCTTTTTCGAGGTCTTCGCTGCTCTTGGCGACGAAGTCTTTTTTGCCCTTGTTGGCCTCCTGCTGGTCCATCAGCTCGGAATAGCGTTCGAGCGTCAGGAACTTCAGTCGTTTACGCCAGGCTTCCTTGCGGTCCGCTTCCGTCTTCGGGAATTTCATCAGGTCATAGTTCTGATCGAAATCCTCGTCTTTTGTGAATTCAAAAGGTTTGGAAAGTATGTCTTTATAGATAGCTTCCGTTTCAGCTATCCTTTTCTTATATACTTCAGTAACAGCCGGAACAAACTGCACATGAGCCGTTCCCAGGATCTCGTCGTCGATGGTCGTCCCGTATTTAGTATTCAGGGCATCTACATCCGATTGCAGGAAAACGTCCTTTTCGGCATCGATATCCGCCATATACTTGTCAAATACCTCTTTGGAGAACTTGTCATCGATAGCTTTCGGGCTGTAGTGGATCTGTTCCAGCATCGTTCCTACGTTGAGCAGGATCCTTTCGTATTTCGTCGGTGGATTGCTTCCAATTCCCAATGTGCGGAAAGCGACAAAAACCCCACCTCCCAGGATCAGCAGGAGGATCGGCAGATTTCTTTTATTGATCATATTCTTAAGCACTTTTTTCATGTATATTCAAAAATAACGATAAATATGATGGTATGTTGTCGTAAAAGTTCATTATTAACACCGTGTTTGCCGTATTTGTGATAAGTGGCGCACGTGGCGGACCCACACCGTCTCCTACCCTACTACAAATTTTTTTCAACAATGTTTTTGAAGGAAATCCAAATTATCCTAATTTCGCGTTTCAACTGGTGGTTGTAGCTCAGTTGGTTAGAGCATCAGATTGTGGTTCTGAGGGTCGTGGGTTCGAGCCCCATCATCCACCCAGGAAAAAGAGGTAAAAAAGAGGTCATAGATGGCCTCTTTTTTCATATAACAAGACAATTATGACCAAAATAGCGTGGTGGCTCTATACCATTCCCTTTATATCCGCATTTATCCACTGGCTCACTATCTGGATGGCTCTCAAGCTCCTCTTTCATCCGCGTACTCCCAAGAAGATCCTCGGCTTCACCCTGCATGGCGTTTTTCCCAAAAGACAACGGCAAATAGCCGAAAGCCTGGGCAAGATCGTAGGCCAGGAGTTGCTTTCCTTCGGGGACATCGAAGAGACCATTACAAATCCGGAAAATGTCCGCCGCATCCTGCCCCTGGTAGAAGAGCATATTGATAATTTCCTTCGTCACAAGCTCAAGGAAAGCATGCCCATGATCGCCATGTTCATTGGCGATAAGACCATCGCCCAGCTAAAAGCCGTTTTTATGCAGGAGCTGGAAGAGCTTTTCCCGGTCATTATGAAGAATTATGTCTCGAACCTCCGCAACGATCTTGATCTCGAACGAATAGTGGTCGACAAGATCGCCGCATTTTCCAACGACAGGCTGGAAGCCATGCTGAATCAGTTCCTTACCAAAGAGTTCCGCTTCGTAGAGATTATCGGTGCGGCGCTGGGTTTCCTGATCGGCCTCCTGCAGATCATGCTTACACTGCTGATCAAATAACTGCATCTTAACATCATATAACAACATTTTAGCAAAGCTGCTTTAATTACCCCTTCTGTATTTAAATTATACCGTTGATACAGATTGGGTATTTTTGCTAAATCTTTTAACCTGAATTTTGCAGCAAAATGGAAATATACAACTCATGAGAAAATATTGGCTTTTGTTTATGGTAATGGCAGTGTCACTGGCAGGGTTTGCACAGGGGCCCGGTGGGGGCGGTGGCGGCAGAAGAGGTCCTGGCGGGCAGGCCCCGGCCATTGGCCACTTCTATGGTAAGATCGTGGATGCCAAGACCAATAAAGGAATGGATGGTGTTTCGATCCAGCTTATTCAAAGTAAATTCGATACCGTTTCAAAATCCCGCAAGGATACCGTCATTTCGGGCATGATCACCCGCCGCAGCGGCGAGTTCAGCCTGGAGAATCTTCCCATCTTCGGCAATTTCCGTCTTGTCATATCCGCCATTGGTTACACTACTTATGATAATAAGGTAGCCTTCGACCTCAAGGGCTTGAGGGGTGCAGGTGGCGCGGCAGGCGGGGTCGGCGCTCCGGGTGCAGGTAGTGGTGACGGTCAGCCCAATATTGCCAACGCCCAGCAGGCCCTGAATGCGGTCGATAAGGATCTGGGAAATATCAAGATGACCCAGGATGCGCAAAGCCTGGCCTCGGTGACGGTGACAGCATCCAAGCCTCTCATTACAATGGGCGTGGACCGTAAAATATACAATGTCGAAAAAGACATCTCAGCACAGGGCGGTACCGGAACAGATGTCATGAAGAACGTCCCTTCCCTACAGGTGGACATCGATGGCAACGTCACCCTCCGCAACAGCCCTCCCACTATATTTGTAGATGGACGGCCTACCACACTTACCCTCGATCAGATCCCGGCCGATGCCATAGCTAGTGTTGAGATCATCACAAACCCCGGTGCAAAGTATGATGCATCAGGAGGTACTTCGGGGATACTTAACATCGTTCTCAAGAAGAACCGGAAGGCCGGCTACAACGGCAATATCCGCGCCGGTGTCGACCAGCGTGGCCGGGCGAACCTGGGTGGCGACATCAATGTCAAACAGGGGAAGGTCAACTTCTTTCTCAGCGGCAACTTCAACCAGCGTAAAAGCATAACCAACGGTCAGACCGATCGTACCAGCACATTTCCCAGTGACCCCGTGACCGGAAGATCGGCCTACGAGAGCATCCTGGGCGAGAACGACCACAATGTCAACAAAGGATACTTTGCATTTGGAAGGGGTGGCCTCGATTATCTCATCGACAACCGCAATACTATCTCCGTATCAGGTAATATTGTTCACGGAACGTTCGAGCCTTATATCAACAGCGATATATTTACGACGACTGATTCCCTGCCTTCAATGCAACAGCTGTCCTACTATACAGGAAGGTTCTCCACATCTACCTCGCATTTCAACAACCACGGCGGAATGTTAAGCTATAAGCACACCTTCCCAAAATCAGGGGAAGAGCTGACCGCTGATGTCAACTACAGCCAGGGCGCCAATGATAACTACAACCTTATCCAAACTCAGCAGCATACAACCCTGGACAAGAACAGCCCTTCACTCGGGACCTATCAGCAGCAGCAGACAGGCAATGGTGACAACAAGTATTTTACCGCCCAGGCGGACTATACGCTGCCCCTTGGCGAGAAATCAAAATTCGAGGCCGGCGGACGCGTGGCTATCCGCAACAATACCAGCATCAATAATATCGATACGCTGAACAATAATAACCAGTTTATCGTCAATCAGCTGCTGTCCTCGAACTACACCTATCGCGACCGTGTATTCGCCGGTTATGCTACCTATTCCAATGCAATCGACAATTTTACGTATCAGCTGGGAGTACGCGCCGAAAGCTCCGATTACAACGGTACGGAGCATTTCACGGACGTCGATGCCAGTGGGAACCAGACTCCGTCGATCGGACATTTCAGCAATAAATTCCCGATCAGCCTGTTCCCCAGCGTTTTTCTGACCCAGAAACTGGGCGGCGACCAGGACCTGTCTTTTAACTATACCCGCAGGATCGACCGGCCCGGTTTCCAGCAGCTCTTCCCCTTTACGGACTATTCCGACTCACTCAACCTGAGCAGGGGTAACCCGGATCTGAAACCGCAGTTCACCAATTCCTTTGAAATGGGTTATCAGAAGACCTATTCGGGCAACAACAGCTTCCTGGCTTCGGTCTATTATAAGTATACCACGGACCTGATCACCCGCTATCAGCAACCAGGCACCAACCCCGTTACCAACCTGCCGGTATTTATTAATACTTATATCAATGCCGAGTCCAGCTTTGTCGGCGGTCTGGAACTGATCGGCCGTAACAGCATCACCAAATGGTGGGACATTACGAGCAATATCAACATCTTCACCTCTCATATCAATACCATCGATACGGGAAAGAATGCAGTTACTACCCAGCCTCAAAGCTGGAGCTGGTTTGGAAAGATCAACAACAGCTTCAAGCTGACCAAGAGCCTTACCCTGCAGTTATCCGGAGACTATACGTCTAAAACAGTCCTTCCGCCCGGCGGCAGCGCCAGCAATGGCGGCGGCGGTGGTGGAGGTGGCGGCGGACGTGGTTTTGGCAACAACAGCACCGGCAATGCGTCGGGATATAGCAAGCCCACCGGCGGTGTGGATGCGGCCATACGGTATGAATTCCTGAAGAACAAGGCGGCATCTCTTACCCTCAGTGCCAACGATATCTTCCGCACCCGCATCAACAATGTATTCACCACTTCGGAGGGTTTTGTCCAGGAGGCTTCCCGCAGAAGGGACCCGCAATTCTTCCGGCTCCAGTTCAACTGGCGGTTTGGAAAGTTCGACATGGCTCTCTTCAAACGTAAGAATATGAAAGGCGAAAGGGATACGATGGAAGGTATCCAGAGCCAGGGCAGCGGTCCGGCTCCGGCTCAGAATTAATTTATTATCTTAGCGCATGCGCTCTTATCTGGCACTTGGGGACTCCTACACCATCGGTGAAGGAGTCCCTCTTTATGATAGCTATCCCTACCAGGCCGTCCAGCTTCTCCGCAAGACAGGCAAAAATTTCTACGCACCCGAGATCATCGCCCGCACCGGCTGGACCACTGACGAGCTGGCTGCCGCCATTGCCCGTACCCGACTGCTTCCCCATTATGATCTCGTCACCCTGCTGATCGGCGTCAATAATCAATACAGGGGCCGTGACCTGGAGGAATATGGCCTTCAGTTCGAACAGATATTGCATCAGGCCATCGGATTAGCCCAGCCACAGGGCAGCGTCCTTGTCCTCTCCATCCCCGACTGGGGTGTTTCACCCTTTGCAGAATCCCAGGGGAAAGACAGGGAGGGGATCGCGACAGCCATCAACTCGTTCAACACCCTTGCCCGGCAAATAACACAGGAGCAGGGTTTGCCCTTTATCGACATCACCGATCATAGCCGGACCCAGGGGGCCCCGGCAAATTTTGCCACAGATGGGTTGCACCCGGGGGCAGGACAATATGCCTGGTGGGCAGAGCAAGTGGCTGCCGCACTTTAATAAATACTATTCAATCCGTCCGTATTGAGAAAGACTACATCCGGCTGTCGGACATAAGTGTTGTTGTACCGGAACTGGATGCCGGTGCTGAACATGATCTTAAAGGAATTATTCTGCATGGTCTTCCTGGGGAAATAGACCATGCGCAGCTCGATGGTATTGAAGACGAGGTTCTCATTACGAGCCCGCATCCCCGCTCCGATGCCATGATAAAGAGATGACTTGTCGAAAGTTCCCTTCTCCGGGGTCAGGAAGGAAAGGTCCCCGAACGCAAATGGAGCGAATTTAAAGCCCAGTAACTTGTAGTTAAGAAAAAAGGTCGTCTCCGAATGCAGCGTCATACGCTGGGAGCCAAAGGTAGAATCGCCGCTGAAATAACGCAATCCGAAAACATTGTTGATCGTCAGCGGATCGATCCCCAGCCTGTTGAACTGCCGGGTATAGCTGAAGTTGATATACTGTCTGACCTTTACCGCATTAAAAACAAACAGGGGACTATAATAGCTGGCGCCCACCAGGGTACTCGCGTCCTCGAATTTTCCCTTTCGCATAAAAGTGCCGCTTCGCAGGAAGAATTGAACAAACGCACCTTTTTTTGTAACAACGAACTCATTCGCGTCAACGCCCACATAGGGCCTGTTCAGATACAATTGCTTATACCATCCGCTGGTGAACGCCACATTGTAACCCTTTGGAATATCCTCCGTGGTGCCGAAGCCATAAATGTAGTTGGTCTTATAAAAGTCCTGTCGGAAGAAGGTGAACGAAGCTAATGCCGCCTCTCTGTTGTTGAACCGAAAATTGAAATTATCCTTTCCTATCTGTTTGGGAACGCTGTCAAAATCGTTCCGGAAATAACGAACGGCCACGAATTTACGGTCACGAACGGAGGTATTGCTTAGAAAACGTTCGGAGCCAAGATTCCAGCCTATCCAGCCATCATGAGTGTGATAACTGTACTTATAAAAGACGCTGTCCACGTTGTGATAGACATTGAAATTCTCAAAATGACCGATGTTAAACCCGCCCGCCAGGTGAGCATATGGGGCATAGAGGGGGCGGTCCAGTCTTACAAACCAGGCTGTTTCATCCGGTGTGCCAGGATAAAGGTCGCCGTTGATCTTTGTGTAGGATGCCGTCGCATTGACAAAGGAGCCTCCGATATTATTCTTACTGTACAACAGCTGCGGACCAAAATTCGGGTCCCTGTTCTGCTCCAGGTTAAAACCTCCCTGGATCCTTTGTCCCATTCCAAGGAAGTTGGCCTCGCTGACATTACCCCGGAAACTGAAAGGAGGATAACCCAGGCTGCCGATGGCTCCTCCAATGGTAAACAGGTCTTTGACCACGACCACCAGGTCTACCGAATCGGTCTCCGGTACAAATGTCACCAGGATACGGGCATCCTGGATAAAGTTGAGGTTACGAATCACCCGTTCGTTATCCGCCAGTTTATAGGCATTTACAGGCGTGTTCTCCTTTATGAACAGATTGTTACGGATGACCCAGTCCCTGGTTTTGCGGTGGAGCTTGTTCAGCACCTTTGTGCCGAAATACTGCAGTCGCCGGGCTGTGTCGGTAAATGTCTGCTCGAAACCATATCCGCGGATAAAGATATGCCGGATAACCTTGCCCTCATAGGGCTTGAAGGGGCTTTCACTCTTTGTGTTCAGAGCGGCGGCGATGGCGATGGAGTCAGGACGCCCCTTGGTAATCGAATTGCGAAAAAATTGAAAGATATTGTTATTCCGCAGCCCCCTGTGGTGTAAAGTGCTGTCCTTCCCCTGTCTCCCCTGGCCATAAGTACACAGGTTCAGCCAACAACAGCCGATCACCACCACAAGCCGTATAATAGTCCCTTTCGTCAAGCACTTATTGGGTCAATAGTTTGAAATGAATGATAACCAAAGGTCTAATATAAACGTAATTTTTGTTTTTTTTTGGTTAGCGTAATGTTATAAAAATCTCGCCCTCTCATTTAGCTGTGATTGGCTGCGTCAGTGGTATCCTTTTTGAATATTATTAACTGTTCTATTTAAATACCATTGAAGCATTATGACAACAATTTATTCCTTGATCACCTGGCCACCCCTTTTACCTGAACCCAACATGACAACTCATGCCGGAAAGTCAAGGCAAAGCAGGTCGGGCCTTGTAAAACGCCTTGGTTCGCCGGCTCCGCCGGATGAGCTTACCATCAGGAATCTCAATGAACTGGCAACAAAACGTCCTTTCTGCACTCTATACAAAGTGAAGAAACACGAGATCCTGTAATAATTCGGGATCCTGTAATAATTTTTGTAGAAAAAATTTCCTCCTTTCGGGAGGAAATTTCTACATTGGCGGGATCGGTCTTTTTAAGAGATGGTCTGGATCTTTTCGATAAAACGGTTTAGCTGGGACAGCTTGAAGATTTTCTTGTCTTTTTCATCGGCTTCAAAATTCATAAACAAGATACTGCCGTCACAGCCAAGTGTAAGAAGGTAATGATCTTTTCTGTAGATATCATAGACAACCAGGTCGCCATGATCTTTTTCCATTAATAAATACTCTTCGGTCCCTTCATCCGTCCTTATATTAATGGGTTCCGTCTTTAAATTTTCCATATGAGTTTTTACCCTTATAATAGAAAAAGGCAGGCCATGCCGCTACCTCCTGAAAAAGACCAAAAAAGAATGGCATAATTGTATTATTTTACCTCTAAACGCGCTATATGGAACAAACGATGCAAAACCCGCCGGATTCCAAACTGGAAGATCTTTTCCTCGATGAATTGAGAGAGATCTATGGGGCCGAGCTACATCAATTGCAGGTCTTACCCCTTCTGAAGAAGGCCGCCTCCTCGCTTAAATTAAAAAATGTCATCGCCAGTCATCTCGACGATACCCGTGAACAGATCAGCCGGCTGGAGATTCTCTTTGCGAGAATAGGACAGACCCCAGAAGCCCGGCTCTCGGAAGCCATTCTGGGAATTGTCCGGGCGGCAGAAGACGTCATTGCCGCCACGGAGAAAGGCACCGCTACCCGTGACGCAGCCATCATCGTCGCAGTCCAGAAGCTGGAGCACTACGAGATCACCAGTTACGGAAGCCTGGCTCAGCATGCCCGCACGCTCGAATACGATGAGATAGAGGAGATCATTGAATTATCTTTGTTCGAAGAAAAAGAAGCCGATGATCTGTTCACCGCTCTCGCTGAGAATTATATCAATGCTGAGGCGCGGAGAGAATAATTTTACAAAATATCCTCTTCACGGAAATCGTACCGCTGTGTGATCCGCCGCGTCACATCGCCCAGGGGCATTCGTCCCGGGATCGTATCTTCTCCCCGCTCCCACTGATCCAGCTCTTCCTGGACGTGTTTTTTTTGCAGCTCCGCCAGCTTTTGCAGCAGTTCCGTCGTCATTTCCTTTTTCCGGTCGTATATGGCCGTTCTCTTTTCCTTTACAAGTTCCTTGTCGCGCCGCATGTCTTCTTCGGCCCTGGCCATCTGTTTTAGCTCGATGCCAGCCAGAGCCAGGTCATAGGGGCCCGTGGTCATGATCAGTTTGGACAGGATTGGGCCTGTTTCGATCAGGATGATCAGAAGGGAGATGAGCAGGCTTGTCCAGAAAACGCTGCTTTCCCGGGCGGAGAGGTCTGACAGCGCCTTGTTACGTTCCAGGAATCCCACATCACCGGCGACCTGCGCCTCATAGCTGCGGTTCTTTTGTTCCCGGCCGGCGTTGGCCTCTTTGATCAGGCTGTCCTGGTAGTTGGCCTGCTGAGTCAACAACTGCAGTTGAGGTGTATTCTGTTTTAAGGCCGACTCATAGGCTTCCTGTTTCAGCTTTGTCAGCTTGTCGATACCGCGGCGCTGCGATCCGCCGGTGCCATCGGCTTCGGCAACATAGGCCTGCTGCAGTCGGTGCAGGGTATCTTCGAGACCGGCCTGTTTTTGCCTCAGCAGGTCCCGCTCTTTTTGTGCGGTCTCCAGCACCGATCGGTTCTCGGCCTGGAGCAGGCTGTCATTGGCCAGCATCTTTTTATGCCTGTTCTCAGTGAGCTGTACGTCGATCTCTTTTTCAAAGATCTTCAGTTCAAGCGGCCGGGCAATGGTAAAGCCGATAAGCAGGGCCAGGACCAGCCTGGGCGTCGCCATCCAGATCTGCTTCTGGCGGGTGACCCCATACTTGCGCATGGTCGATACGAGGAAACGGTCGAAATTGAAAATGATGAGCCCCCAAACGATGGCAAAAACCACCGCCCAGATGGAGTCGTTAAAAACGCTGTAAATGGCATATCCTGCCGACAGAGCCGCCAGCGTAAAGGTGGCCAGCAGGACGCCGCCAAGTCCTGCATATTTGGTCTGTTCGGAAGGGCAATCCTTTAAAAGGTCCTGAAAGGCGCCCGAGCACCACCATAAAAAATGTCGTTCCCGTGGTTGACGGGTTTGTTTGCCCACCCCGGTGAAGGAATCATACGTATACAGGCTCTCCGGCCTGCCGCTCTCCGTTGTTGCTGCCATGGTTTGCTTGTTCAAAGGTCAATAAATAACGTGTGCGACCGCGCTGCGCGACTTTACACTGCGCGCTCCGGCAATGTCCGCGCTTTTGCGTCACTTTTTCGCCGGCGCTGTGTCGCCTCCGGCTGCCATCCGTAGCGCGCGGCACCTCATGTCCTGGCCGTTTACCCGCATAGGTACAACATGGCCTGGCATAGGTCGATTCGTTAAGTTGAAGTGGGAACAAGCAAAGAACGGGAAAAACCCATTCAAATTGCAAAGGAAATGCTAAAAGTCCTGTAAAGCTTTTTGGAATTTTCTTTTAATTTTTATTGCATAAGCCCTACTGCTAAGAACAAAAACAATATCCTCAATATCTTCTTCCCTAAAAAACTCCATTTGGGTCTTTTTTAATGAAAGCATTTCCAAAAAGGTTAGCTTAGCAGTACCCGTATCAATAAATATTGAATCCAACATTTGTTTCTTTACAGCGAGGGTTTTACCATTCGGAGCTCTAAAAATAATGCTATCCAACCGATATGGTATTTTTTGTTCCGCAGTGAACAGCAACTCTATGTGTCCGGTATCGATCGAGATTCTCTTTATCAAAATCCAGATATCGGAAAAGATGTCCCTTGAGGCAAAGGAAACCTTCGTCCCTTCCAGTCTTACTTCCTCTAGTACCTTCGCCATATCTAATTGAGCGTAGCTTAATTGAGAATTAACAACTAATAGAATAAATAATAGACGCTTCATCAGTATTCGATTATGTCGATAATATATTTCTATTTCAAACTAAATATCACCATTTTTTTAGAAAGGGTAATCGAATGCCTAAAAATCTAAACCTCTTAATAGGAGTGGCCAACCGTTTGGTCGTTATAATCCTAAGTCTGGACTCTCTTGGGTAATAACCATGATTTTCCTTACCTGTCCTATAGTCGTGCCCAACACCGGTAGCAGGCTTCTGATCGATTGTTACTCTATAACTTGGCCCTGACTGTGCAAATCTAAGGTCTCTTGCAGTGGGGCCAGAGTATTCCCAGGTGCCAACTATATCAATTGTCGTTTTTGTATTATTGATTTCATAAGGTACATCTACTGTAAGATCATCATGTACACTAACATCGTCTTGATTACCTGGACCGCCGGGAATAATATTTACCGTTCTTTTCATAACCTTACTACCTGCTTCCTTGTTCAGTATTCCTTCAGTCACAATCGTTTGCATATCTACTGTTGTCCAAACATAGTTAAATGCATCTACCCACCCAGCTAAATTTGGCAAACTGATATGTGGCAATACCAAATTTACAGAAGAAAGCCAACCCCAGATATCTGGTGTGTTAACAGACCATACCTTGTCAGAAATAGCACCAAAAACGCCTTCAACGTGACCATTGCCAATGCCGGAAACGCCCTCAAGAAAAGCGCGCATCTGAAGAAAAAAAGGCGTCCCTGTCGCCAATCCCTCTGAAATACCATAACCAACGGAAGCTCCCAGAATTCCACCAACAAGCCCACCCCCTAATGCTTCTAACAAATTAGTGTGTTTTTGATTAGCTACTATCGAATAACCTATCACTGCGCCTGTAATACCGCCCCCCAATGAACCCAGAAGATCGGCTATACCTCCTCCATCCGCATCAACATTGTTCACCGGGTTATTCCCCATCCCAACATAAGGACCCGCGAACTCATCATAAGGATCAGCCCCCGTCCACCGGCCAATCTGCGGGTCATACATCCGCAGATCAAATTCATTCCATCCGGTATTCTCCTCTTCTTCACTATAATCGCCCTGATAATGATATTTACTGGGCGTTTGATTGTTGAAAGCGATCGTGCTGATGCCCGCAATTTTCTGGCCAAAAGCATAGTAATGAGTTTCCTCAGCGATCCGTCCATGTTCCTGGGAGATTGAAAGGTCATCAAAATCCACAGCTACATTACTTTCATTGCTTAAGTAAATGTAGACCCATCCATTTTTTGGCGCTTTTTGCTGTATAGTTATGAGAGCATTCTGATCATTTGCACTACTCACCCGGGTTGCCAAAGTTCCTACTTGTGGGGCATTGAGATCGCCGGGAATGAAATTGAACTGCTCATCAAAAAATACGACATTTAAATATGCCTTCGGGGCATCGAAATTTCCAACATTGGGAAGATTATTTATAAATGTACTGAAATCCCCGCCCGCAGCCCCAAGATCTGTCTGGATCAGGCTGCTGTTCATCTTGGTAGCGATAGATGCTCCGCTGCTAAGCATTGCTCCCAACAAAGAAGTAAGCGCATCAGTAGGACCGTAGGAAGGACCGGACGGATCATTGGTGAAATAAAAATACTTAACCATAGCACTGATCATGTCGCCCGCAGAAACTTTTAGGATCATATTAGGTCCAGTCTTTTTGCTGGGATCAGCGGCAGTCAACTGCACTACCTTATCGGACGGATTCCCTGTCCATGGAGTACTGGCCCTGTCGATCCTGGTTACGTTCAATTCATTATCAGCGGTGGGTTGGAGGGTGGCTGGATCAACTTTCCCAAAGAGTTTGGCTTCATCCGTTCCAAGATTAGGATCGCTTGTACTGGACAATTCCATTGTAGCGATATACATTTCTTTTTGAACTTCCTCTGTCAGGACCATCCGGACATTGCTGAGCTGGTCCTTAACAAAATATTCAAATACTCCCTGATTACCAGAAGCCAGACTGACGCCGGTAGTACCTGCGTTCACCTGACGCTGGGCAGTATTAACAGGAGCTAAGATTCTGAGCCTGCCTTCCTCATTCAGAATATACTGTAAAGCATTGTCCTGGTAAACGAATTCATCATCATAAGTGGTAGTAGAGACGGTATTGGGCGTAGCAGCGAGATTAGTGACCGTTTTACTCAATTTTGCACCAGTGGCATCATAGGTATACTGGATAGTACTTTTTCCTGCGATGGTGATGCTCACCGGTTTGTTCATATAATTATAGACAACGCCACCGGTTGCGCCATCAGTAATTCCCTTATTCAGATCCTGAACAAGATTTCCATTAGCATCATAGTTATAATCGTTCGACCCGGAGGCATTAGTCCCATCTTTAAAATCGTTCAATAACCCATTGCCGGCAATAGACGCAGCTTCGTCCACCCTCGAAAGCTGGTTGGTATAAGGATTGGCAGCCGTTCCATAAAAATAGTGCAGATCATCGACCGTAACGCCCGTTGTCTGGCCCGGCACTATTCCCATATGTTTCATGGATTGGATATTACCATTTCCATCCGCAAAGGTTATATATTCGGAAAGGTTGACCTCTCCATTTGACCAACCATCAGCCGGCGTCTTACGCTGATTGAACAATGCTGTGGTGAGTCTGCCAAGATTGTCGTAGGTGTAGTCGTATTTACGCATGGAATTGTCTCCCTGCGATTTCCAGATACTACCTGCTATGGTGCCGTCAAACTGGGGAGTCGTAAATTGATTATTATCATATCCAAGGTTTATCCCAAAGAAATGATTCCATTGATCGTACTTATTGGTACTTAAAGCATAGTCCTGGTTGATCCCGGTAAGCCAGCCCTGGATATTATACCCGTAACTAAGGCTTTCCATTTGAGTGCCATTGTATCCCGGAGCCAGGTTTTTGGACACCAATTTACCATATTCATCGTAAGTATAGGCTGCAAGATCTTTAAAGAAGGTGTTGTTAAAATTCTTGGACAGATCGGTCAAATGCCCGCGGATATCATAAGTGTTCTTGGATACAACCGTAAATACGGTTGGGCTACCTGCCATATGTTTCACACAAGAGCCCCATAACAGTCCCTGAAAATCATACCGATGAGTAGCAATATCGGTTCCGCTCAGAGCATTATCATTTTGAACCTGTATAACTCGTCCCTGGTCGTCATAATAGCTATCTGTTTCCAGCCAGTTCCCTTGAGTAAGGTCTGCAGGATTGGTAATGACCTTTACTTTAATAGTTGTCGCCAATCCCCTGGTTTGAAGGTTATATTGGGCGGGGAAAGGAAGCGCTTTCTGATTCGTTGAAGCATCGAAAAGGGAATTGTCGGCCGTGGTATAGGCTTTATTGGCATGTGAATAGTCGTCATAGAAAGTCTGGGTAAGAGCGATGAAATTACCCGAAGAAGGTATCGTATTGTCCGCAATGGGTCTTATCTCATCGATCCTGTTCCCAATATTTTCATCAATATACGCTACAAAGGTACCGTTAACATCAGTATTAAAGTTATCAAAAGTGATCTGATGGGAAGCTACATAAGTAGCTGCACTGTTAAGAGTACCACCAACAGGAAGATCTGCCAATCCTGCAAATGTCGTTATCCTGGTGAGTGCGGCATTCCCCGTACTGCCATCTTCATAGGCCTGCAATGTTGGCCGGTCCATTGCAACGGTTAGCATACCAGTCGATGTTACACGCCCCAGAGCATCATATACAGTTCCCTGCCATTGATTTTTGGGTTTCCCAATGGCATCCTGGATAAATACAGGATGGTCTTGCTGGTCATATACATAATCTGTCTCTCCGATCCCGGGTTGTTTCTTTGTTATGGTTCTACCTTTGAGGTCGTACGTGTATACAAAACAAAGATCATTGACCATCTGCTGCGACAATATCCAGGCATTATTATCGAGATAATCTACAACCTTGGCCGGAATTGTAAACCGCAAATGATTAAGATCGTCATATACATAATAAGTACAGGCCCATCCGGCATGTTGACCCGACAGTCCGCCGGGATCTGCCAGTTGTACCTTCTTTAAGATCGTATTTCCTGAAAGATCATTGTAAGTAACGACCCGAAGTCCTTTCTCGTCAGTCGTTGTAAACTTGAACAAGCTACCCGTTGGATAGACAGATGTGGTAGACGTTACGGGTATCGCGGAGGATGAATAATCCAGATTCCAGATATGGACTTTTTCATCAACTGTATTAAAATCATAATCTCTTCCGACACCAACACCGTTTCCTCCCCAATTCTGACCAGGAGCATATGAATGTACGACCCGGTTCAGAGGGCTATTATCATATACCGTCTGCGACCAGGTGGGGGCGGTCGATGATTCCGAAAACTTCGTCCTGACAAATGCAGCCTGATCTGTGGTTAAATTGGATGATTTAAATTTTCCGGGATTATTGGCTGTCGGATATGGCAGGTACTGCTGAGTAGTACGGCCTGCCTGATCATAAACAATGGGTTGAACCATATCTACCCATGCCCCACCGGAATAACTGGCTGATTTTCCAACTTTTTGAATGGCTCTTCCCAAACCGTCCAGATATGTTGTCGATTGATCCTTACTGTCTATGGGTAACTGATCGGCCTGGTACCATGTACTAATTCCTGCAACATGGACATCGACGGTGCGTATATAGTTTAAATTTTCATGATCGACCGAAGTATAGGAAGGAATAACATGAACAACGTTCGTCATTATTGCAACCCCGTTACAAGTCATTTTTCTACGGATATCAGTATTGCCAATAATAGTAACTCCGGCGGGATAATTAACCCCCGTGCCGATCGCGGTCCAGGGCTGCCCGTCAACAGACTGCTCCCATATATATGTGTAATTCACCAAAGGACAGCTGCCGCCATGCGCGGGTGTGTTTACAATTCCTACCGTCCCATTGTATGCAGGTTGTTGTGTCAGGCTAAACGTACCGGGATCGGCGGGAATAAAGGAAGCCAATACAATATTCGAAAAATAAGAGGTACCATTCGCCACTATCACGGCGCGATACAGCGCAGCCACCGTAGTTGGAGGAGAATAAGTAGTCCCAAAAGACTGCACAGGCAACCAGTTGGCTCCGAGATCTGTCGATTGTTGCCAGCTAAAAGAAGTTAAACTACCAGGTCCTAGAGTAGCCGTCAATTGCTGGGGAGTCCCGCCATTATCAAATGCAATTGCCGAAGGCGACAAGGTAATCGATGGGGCAACGATACTGACCGTTAGTTGCGCTTGCTGGCTGCCATTTGATGCAGATATAGTCCCCTGTGCCGGACTATTGCTCCATTGTACCTGTATGTTATTCCCGCTCTGCACAAGAATGGTGCCATTGCCGACAGACCAGGATACGCTGCCTCCGCCGGAACCCTGCCAGCTTACCAGATAATGGTCCGTCTCGCCTGTCGCAACAACAGTAGCCCCGGATATCGTTCCCGTCTGAGAAAAAGCAGGCACAGCAAAGAATACCAATATAGCTAACCAGACTAGCTGCCTAATACATAACCGCATAGAATAAAGTTGAAAATTACTGTATGTAATTATATTCATAAGTCCGTATGACATTCCCCTGATCATCACTAACCTTGATCAGCCGCCCCAGATCATCATAGGCATAGTAAATAACCCGCCCGCTTGCATCACATTCCGACGTTTTGCCGATCAATGGGGTATAAGTGGTAGTTGTCATCTGAGCCCCAACGGGATAGATCCTGAATTCGTCGATCAACCCACTGCCAGATACACTGATCCTCTCCACATTGTTGATCTGCACTTCATAGTGGGTCCAACCCTTGACGGTCGCCCCCTGCTTCCATCCACTTCCACCCTGACAGGTATTTGTAATAGTCTGCCCGTTAATAGCTCCGGTGATACAAGGCGTCCCACTCTTTGACCAGTAGGAAACGATATAAGACAGACCGGAATTCAATCCGCTGAAACCAAAATATCCGTTGGAGGCATTGGAAGGATCGCTTAGGTTAAAACATTTTTGCCCGGTCCTTGCATCGATATCAACGATCGAAGACATGTTGATCCATGAGCCAGGCTTGCCACCTTCTGCCTCAAAGGATGTATACCCAATATCCGCATAGGAGGCGTTTGTGGCCGCCGCCACCATCAGCCGGCCATCATAATCATAAATACTGCTCTTAACCGCATTTCCGCCTGTCAGTGTTTGGATGAGGTTTCCATTATTATCGTAATTGTAAGAAGCTATCTGCTTGAAATAAGAAGGGTCGCGTTGTACAGTAGACGTACTAAAAGGAGATAGAGTATTGCTGGCCAGACGCAGCGGATTCTGAAAGGCATAGGTGACCTTTGGCTTAATATCGCCGTTGGAAAAGAGGTCATAATCCGTTGCAGTAGCTCCTACCATATATGTACCGGAAGTCTTGTTAATATAGGTTTCGGATGACAATACAGGTGCAACAATATTCCCGCTTACGCTGTTCATCGTGTTGAGAGCACCCTGAGCCTGTGTGTAATCATAAGGATGATAAAAGTAGGTTTCCATCCTTTCGCCTTTTGAGTTATTTGAATACTGGTGTTTGAGCTGGAAGTTGTTGTCGTATTCGAAATTCGTCGTCGTCGTGCTGAACTGCTGTGCGGTATTGTAGACCAATTCATCGGTACTCGCCAGTTCAACATGACCTGTAAACGGATAATAAGTCTCCTGATTTATCTGGGTCGATCCGGAACCAGTATAGGATGGGGTACATCCATATATTTGTCCCTTAGCCTTCCATGTGCGGTTGAGAAAATTATTATCCGCTATGGTATTAACGATTAGATTGTAGTGGTTTACCGTTTGTTTGACGAAATTATTATTCTTATCATATACAGTAATAGTCTTTGGCAGGCCATATACCCAGGGTACAGCCCGGGGGCGGCCAGAACCAATGAAATGAGGTGTCAGGATGTCAAAAAGCCGGTTTTCCGGGGAACTACCACTCGGATTGGTATACTCATATACAATTTTACCAACATTATCTGTTGACAGGAGACTGATCACTTCTGTTCTTGCATATCCCCAGGGAAGTGTGTTGTTGGCAACAGTACTCAAGGATTGACATTGTGTAAAACTGTAACTTTGATCCGGCGGCGTCGACAAACCTCCCAAAACGGCGTTGGTCAGAAAACTGACGAAAATACCCCCAAGGGCATCACTTAACTCCATTTCAACGGCGGTTTCGCTGGCGACAGAAAATGTATGCCAAAATATCGTGTTGGCAAGATAAGCCGCGGCACCGGACTTAGCAATTGCTGCCGGGCTTTCTTTTGCTTGACAACCTATGGCTAAAGCGGTCACTGTATTCCTGTATAAATAAGTATTTAGCCCATTGTAAGGTTCCCCACCCCAGCCTGAAGATGTAACGCCATCCGCAGCCAAGTATTTGTACTGCTTAATAATATCATTACTGTGAGAAATCCCATCGAATTGAGCAGTGTTAGCAACCCGAACCCCTCCAAATTGCGTCTGGGACGGGGTGGAATTTGCCTCATAAGTAAAGGACAATTGTCCACCCATCGGATATGTAATTGATTGCAGTATCCCGTACTGAGCACTAAGGTTGCCGGAGGCATGCGAGCTTTGCATTTGATCAGTCACGAAATTTGACAAAGGCTTCAATGCATAGAAATGTTTCGCATAGCCTTCCTGGAGGTTGGTCGAATTATGATTGGGATTATAGTACCCAAAATGATCCTGGTATATACTGAACATTGGAGGAACCACGAATATGGTACCTGCGACTCCATCTGTTAGATTATAGGCAAATCTGTAGGGAGGTTCGGCAATTCCATTCTTTCCTGTTCTTCGTAGCGTCTGAAGAGCAAGACGGCTCCATGCCTTTTCAGCATCCGAGTAAACATCGTTCGGTCCTTTCATAACGGCACCGTCAAGGCCAACGAAATACTGATAGCCAAAACTCCAACTGTATACCGGGTTATTGTTATAATTTACTTGGATCTGCTCTAGGCAGTTTTCCCCCGGAAGATCAATTCGGGAAAATGGAGAATAAATAAAGTTCAGGCTTTCAGCATTGGACAAGACTACGCTGGAAATTCGCTGTCCCCTGACCTTATATCGCTGCAATAATATTGTTACATCTTTGTTAGGTGCACAGTCCATTGTTTTATCAGCATTAATATCCTCTTCGTAGGTAGTATAATTGAACACGATCTGCTTACTGGTTCTTGGATTGACAATTTTCGACAGATACCACTTATTGACCACAAAATCCCCATTGGGAATTCCCATGATAAGCCTCGCCGCGGTACCTGCGCGGTCAGTAAATGTGGAGAGAGTTGGCAGTCCAATGTTTTCAAGAGTGGTGATATCAACATTATCCTGTATTATGTTCGCGCCAAATGTATAATCGCAAACATAACTCAACTCCAGGTCTTTAAAAACATACTGTATTCCTGTCTCATCAGTAATAGTGAACTGGGATATGCTGGTCCTGACGTTATTAATGGAGGATTCCACTAGGTCTATTTTTAATTTGGAATCGACCAGCGTCTTTGCCTGTTTGTTCTTCCCGATAACAAACTCGCCGGAGCGACCGTTAAACGAAAAAGCAAATACATCCTGTTCTCTGTCCGCAAGAAATTGTGGCGCCGGTTTGTAGTTCTTCTGGCTGATAGGCATATTCTGAACATACGGTGAATAGCCGCCCCCATCTGTTATCACGTCGGAAGGGGAATAAGTGGTAGGGGTCCAAAGATATCCGCCAGGATAATAATGGTTCAGATAACCGAGATAATCGGAAGTGAAATTATAACTATTCTCTCTTTGGTCATCCGCTTCACCATGCTGGATACGACTGATCGCTCCCCCACAGTTCAGCTCCCATCCAGTACCCACAGAAGACGCCATCTCAGATACCCTGAGCCCATTCCCGTCAAGATAGTTCAACGCGACATTCAATGAAAGACCATTGCCCGCATCCGTATAACTATACAATGGAATATTCGCCCGTGCCGCCCCATTCTGCGGATTCACCTGCGAATAAACGCTGCCGGACAAAACAACTAAAACCAATACATACAAAAACCTTTTCATGTCTAAACCAGTTTTCATTTTCATAAATTAAAACGACCACCCTACCCTGAACACGATCGGCTGCGCCTTCGGCACCTGACTATAGCTCAGGAAGTCAAAAAGGAGTTGAAGCTTACCCTTCACCTTATTCGACACGTGATATTTACGGCTCAGCCCAACAAGCCCGCTTTTCTGCCAGGCCGAAGGCAGTTTCAGTTGATCCAGCGACTGGAAGGAAGACAGATAGTTCAGTTCATATCCTCCTGAGAGATAAAGATTCTTCTTTACCTTCCAGTCGATATAAGACCGAAGCCCAAGCCCCTGACCGGACAGTTGGATATGCTGGAACCCATTACCCAGGCCCATCTTATATGCTGCGCCAACCCCGATCGTCCCGTTGTCATTCAGCTTATAACCTAGCGACAAAGCCAGATCAGCTATAGTAGGCAGGAGGTTATTGCTCGCCTCGAATTGCATATTCGCCCCATATTCCAGTCGTTTCCAGAGCGATTTTGTTTTCTGACCATTAGGTTTAAAGCCGGGATCATCCGGGTCTGCACCTCCACTCCCCTTTGGCAGCTTATCCTTTAGCTGGGAAACGGCAGCCACCCCATCCTGCATCTGCTGGGCAACCTGCTGTCCGGCTTCAGGTCCTCCCGCCGATAATTTGTCCTGAACCATTTTTTGTACTACCGCCCGGGTCTGTAACCCCTTCATGGAAGAATCGGAAAGATTATACTCTTCCGGCTGGCCAAATAAAGAAGATAAATAGGAATGTTTGCTGATAAAACTTTTATACGCCGGCAACTGCGAGAGAACGGTGACTGCTTTCTGCTGCATCTTAGAAGGGTCTTTAACAGATGCCTTCCAGTCACTGACCTGCTGCTTATAGTAATAGACTTTTTCATTCATCTTGCCCAGGTCTTTCGCCATTCCGAATTTCCCCAGCTGCTCAGTCAGGTATTGTTTGCGTTGATCAAGAACTGTTTTAAGGTTGTCCACCGCCTGTAATTTATTTTGCAGGGCTTCCACATTGCCAACCGCAGACGTCAGCTTCTGTCCGGCGGCGCCGGTTAGCCCGTTCAGCTGATTTTTATTGTTTTGCAGGAAGAGCAGCGTATTCTTAAGCGAGTCAAGCGAAGGAATATACTGGCCGGGTGTACTCTTCAGCACTCCACCGGGAGCACTCTGCGTCAGCGCAGATTGCAATTTCTGATATCTATCCTGCACATTGCCAAACAAACTGCTGGCGGCGGCCGGGTCCGTCTTTGCCAGCTTGGCCTGTAGCTTGCTCTCCTCTGCTGCTATACCCTGAAGATATTTCGTCGATTGCGCGGTCATCTGATCGTTGAGGCTGGAAGCCTGTCCGCCAACCTTGTCCAGGTAAGGCCCGCTTTGGAAATTCGCCAGGACCTTGCCGGCACTGTCTGCCTGGGCAGACAATATCTGTGAAACGAATAGCAACCCCAGAAGAAAACTTATTCCTTTTTGCATAAGCAATTTTTTCCGCGTTATTTGATTGGCGCGTCCGCGCCAGTATTCCCGCCTGTTTGCATTGGTCCGTCAACCTTCGCAGCCAATCGTCGGTTTTCAGCTTTCACTTCTTCCAACTCCTTTTGCTGTTGTATGACATATAAGGTTAACTCTTCGATCTTTTTCAGCATCTGCGCCTGATTCCCTCCCAGATCCAGTCCATTCTTAGCTACGCTGTCGGCGGAAGGGACGTCTGGCAAATGATGGTTAGTCTGTAGAAAATGGCTCAGGCTGTCGAGGGAGGGAAGGTGGTATCCTGGCTGGAAAACATAATCAGGCCAGCTGCCAAAAGCCTTTACTACTGCTTTGGTAAAGATGGCAGGGCCATTCACAGCCAAAGTATAATTTTGCGTATTATACGTACCAATGCTTACATTCCCTGCGGCATCGATGCGTATCCCTCTTCCCTTGGGATCATTGCTCCATGGAGCAAGGACTAAACCACCGGCGTTCGTAGCATCCGGGCTGGCCCCCGCCCACAACAACATATTATCACCCGACTGCGCCATCGCTCCCCAGGCTCCCGGCTGCATGTTCGTAAAGAGACCGACAATGGAAGCTCCATTCGTTACCCATAACCCGTCGCCTGGAGAGCTGGTATTCACCACAAGCCGGCCTCCCCCGGTATAGCTCCTTCCGACAGCCACATTCCCTAAATTGTAAACGCTCCCATTAGTACTGTTTTGCCATTGCGCCTTTGCCAGCTGAAATGCGCCACACAATAGAAGTATCAGGTATAGTCCTTTCATCGCTATTTATTTTTTATCGATTTTTTTAATATCTCCATTTCTGCCCGCATTTCCCTCATCTCCTTGTTCTGAGTTTCGATCTGCTGTTGTTGCTGAATGGCATAAAGTGTCAGCTCTTCGATCTTTTTCAGCAACTGCGCCTGGTTATCCCCCAGGTCAAGTCCATTCTTAGCTACGCTGTCGGCGGAAGGCATATCCGGCAAGTGATGATTTTGCTGAATATATTGATCCACGTCCCTCAAAGGCCTCAAACGGTACTCTGTATTAAAAACATAGTCTGCCCAGCTGCCATAAGGCTTTACTGCAACTTTAGTGAATATAGCACTCCCGTTAACTGCAAATTTATACCCGTATGTGTCCGTAGTACCAATGCCTACATTTCCATTAGTCATGCCCTGAACAAAAAGTGTAGGAGCCCCATCATTTCCTATAAAAAGACTATCGGTACTAGACCAGAGATAGGCATGTGGCGTCGCAGATCCGAAGCCAACATTCATATGCCCTACGCTATTGCCAACCTGCAACCAGGCATTGCCAGAGCTTGTCGTCCTGAAGTTGGCTATATTACAACATCCTGATCCAACGACTTCCAGGATCGAGGCAGGCGTTTGGGTACCAATCCCTACAAAACCAGGTCCGGGGCTTGCATTATAATAAATAAGATTGGTATTGGGGTATTGCCATTGAGCCTGAACAAATCCGACAGACAGGAAGACAATAACAAGAAGAACGAATATTCTTATCCGGAAGGAAGTAGAAGTAATGATGTGCATAAAACACAAGGGTTGAGTGATTATTTCTATCGATTTTCTTAATTTCTGTTTGGCAAAGCAGGGTGCGAGCCTGATCATAGAAAAGGAGCATTAAGGGGCAATACGTTGCACAACAAGGCGAACGTATCAACCGTTAAAAAAAGAATACAATATTGTTAATGGGAAACTACCGAACGTAACGCAGATAGTAAAAATGGATCGGCATGATAAATGGTTTAAAGGTTAGGAGACACAAGTAACGGGTAAAGATAGGTGCAGTAGTTATCTAAGGGGAGGAGATGATCTTCTTTCAAATGTAAAATACTGTTGTCAAAAATCCAAATGAGTTTTGCAATTGTGTTAAAAAAAAATATAAGCGTGTAAAAAAAGCAATCTTTCGTGCAGGAATTTCAAAACGGCGCGCGGATCAATACACCAGCAGTGGACAACATTTCATGGATCATTTCCGCAAACTCCACCGCATGCTCGCCATCACCATGTAAACAAACCGTCTCAGCCACAAGGCTCACCTCGCCTGAAGGCGCTCCTTCCTTTGTATAAACATCCACCCTACCCTCTCTCACCATCTTCAATACCTGTCGCAGCGTCTGTGCCGGATCATCGATCAGCGCATGCGGTTCAGTCCGAGGCGTCAGGCTGCCATCGGGCCGGTATGTTCTGTCTGCAAAAACTTCGCTGATAAAACGCAGTCCCACTGCATCGGCCTGCCGGCCCATTTCGCTTCCGCTCAGGCCATATAACAATAAAGCAGGATCGAAATCAAGAATAGCACGGCAAATGATCGTGCTGATGACAGCATCTTTTGCGGCCCGGTTGTATAAGGCTCCATGTGGCTTGACATGTCGCATCGGGGCTCCAAACTCGCGGCACACGCCCGCAAGCCGCTGCAGTTGTTCACTAATAATCTCCGGCAGCGCTTCAAGGGTGATGCCAGCAGCTGATGGGACGCCGCCGCCACCCAAAATATCCACCCGACCAAAATTTTCCTTGTCCGGATAGGAAGGATGCGCACCAATTGCCACCCCATGCCGCACAGCCAGCTCCACTGTCCGGCGCATCGTATCATCGTCACCAGTGTGACCGCCGCAGGCAATGTTCGCAGAAGTGATAAAGGGAAAAACAGCGGCATCAGTATCCATGCCTTCGCCCATGTCGCAATTCAGGTCGATGTGAAGAGAAGGTCTCAGCACACCATTTCATTTAAGTGATCGAGGCAGCTCCGCTGCAGGATATGCAGCTCTTTCTCGCGCGACACCAACAGCTGTTCGGCCATCCGGATATCCATCAGCTTGAACTGGATACAGTCGGAAGGTCGCAGCTGCGCAAGCTTTGGCAAGTGGGCGGAGACCACATGGGCAAGCCGGGGATAACCACCCGTCGTCTGATGATCCGCCATCAATACGATGAGCTGGCCATTGGGCAGCAGTTGTACGGTACCAAAACTTACCGCAGCAGACACCAGCTCAGCATCCTGTTCCATCTGTATCGCAGCGCCCTTTAGCTGGTAGCCCATCCGGTCTGATGAAGGATGAATAAGAAAATTGTTTTGCAGAAAGATATCCTTCGACGCTTCCGGCAAAAATGCCCATTCATGGCCAGGAATAAAACCTATCTCGTGCGGGAATTGATATGTTTTATCAGTATTGACCCGCCAGGGCAGGGCCTCATAATTGCTTTCTTCTTTCAGCAAGCCTGCAAAATAGATGGTATTCTCATTGAATGGCAGCTCATCCCCTTTTTTCAACGGCTGCCCGGACCAGCCACCGGCGCCAGCCTTCAAATGCGTGCTATAGCTGTTGAGCCATTTCTTTATGCAATATCCTCCGTGTACGCTCAGGTAACACCTCCCTCCCTGCACCAGCGAAGGAAAATGTAACACCGTATTCTTCCGGACCACTATGGGCTGCCAGCGCGGGATGACCTCATCCACCAATGTAGGCGAAAAATCTGCGCCGGTAATGGCGATAAGCGTATTTTGCTCGAATAGTATCTGCGGACCAGGGAAATGAATCTCGATCACTGCTTCATGCTTGTCATTGCCCACGAGCAGATTGGCCACCTGTGCAGCGTAGATATCCATTGCACCGCCGGGACTAATGCCCCAATTACCGAACCCGTTCCTGCCCAGGTCCTGGATCGTATCGAGCAAGCCAGGTTTAATGATCGAGAAAGCCATAACAAGTGTTTGATGTGCAGGGAAGAAATTCCAACAGTTTACAAAGGGAACTGGGTAAGGAGGTCTAAGCTACTAATTTACGAAATGCAAGCCGTCATCGATTATTTAAATGGCTTACTATCGAGGACATCCGGGGAGATAATCTTCTGGTCCCAAAATTCCTTTTTTGAAACCGGATAGAACTGAACGCTATCGCCCGCCTGTACCCTGATCGGCGGGTCTTCATGTCGATTGAATAAGGGCATCGGTGTACGGCCGATGATCTGCCAGCCTCCGGGACTGTTAAGGGGATAAATACCCGTCTGGATGCCCGCAATTCCTACACCACCAGCCCACACGGATACAGGCTGCTTTTTTCTCCCGATCTCAAGCCGGGCATCCGTCCGGCCCATATAAGGGAAGCCCGGCAGGAACCCTATCATATATACTCTATAGATGACTGAAGTATGCAGCCCGATCACCTCTTCCTTCGAGAGCCCCTTTTCCTTTGCCACCCCTTCCAGGTCTGGCGCATACTCCCCTTCATAACAGACCGGGATCCTGAAAAAATGTCCTTCTGCTGCTGGGGTCTCCTGCCCTTCCACCACCTTATCTGTCATTCCGTCCGTTTCTTCCCAGGCCTGGATCAACAATCCCTCCAATCCATAATATACCCCGTTGGAATTGTTTAGCGTACTAGATCGGACAACCGTCGGATCATAATATATGGTCACCGAGCTATACGCCACTATGATATCGAGAAACCCTGGAAACCGGTGTGCCTGCAACCAGTCATGCACAGCCAGCGCCCGCCTATTCAATTGTTCTTCAATGCAATTGCCAAGGTCAATCGTAATAGCGGAATCGCCCAGGGGGAATATGGAAAAGGAAGCGGTAAAGCCCACGATTGGAGGTATGATTCAAGGGACAAATTACCATTTTTTGCAGGATAGCCCATCTTTCATGTTCATAAACTTATAACCTCCCGAAATAACTGGCATACAAATGGCTGATAATCAAATACCAAAAGGAAGTATTTGGATGCCGGGACGCTGGTCCCCGCCGGTACTGATTTTTTAATTTGATGGTTATACTGTAAACTTGCAAGCCAGCAGGCAGGGCGGACCACTGTCCAACCGGCCAAAAAGGTAAAGCGAAATTCAACACATGGCTAAGAATTTATTAATAGTGGAGTCTCCGGCGAAAGCCAAGACAATTGAGAAGATCCTGGGGGCAGACTTCGAGGTAAAAAGCTGTTATGGACATATCCGGGACCTGGAGAAAGGTGATATGGGCATCGATATCAAGAATAATTACAAACCCCGTTATATCGTCCCGGAAGATAAGGAAAAGGTTGTCAAAGAGTTAAAAAGCATCGCCAAGAAATCAGGCGAAGTATGGCTCGCGACGGACGAGGACCGTGAAGGGGAAGCTATTTCCTGGCACCTTTGTGAAGTGCTGGGACTTGATCCCGTGACGACCAAACGCATCGTCTTTCATGAGATCACCAGTTCAGCTATCCAGAATGCCGTTACCAAACCCCGGACGGTAGATATGAATCTCGTCAACGCCCAGCAGGCCCGTCGTATCCTGGACAGGATCGTCGGATTTGAGCTCAGCCCCGTCCTTTGGCGGAAGATGAGCATGAAGAACAACCTTTCCGCCGGCCGGGTACAAAGCGTAGCCGTACGGATCATTGCCGAACGCGAACGCGAGATCAATGCCTTCCAGTCTGTCAGCTCCTTTAAAATAGAGGCCCTCTTCACAGCAAAGGACGTCACGGGCAAAGCCGTGATCTTCTCGGCGGAAGGGAAAAAACAGGCTACTGCCGAAAATGCCGAAAAATTCCTGCAGAGTTGTTTCGGAGCAGATTATACGGTTACCGACATCCAGGTCAAGCCGGCAAAAAAGACCCCTGCAGCTCCTTTTACCACTTCCACCCTGCAGCAGGAAGCCAGCCGGAAGCTGGGTTATTCCGTCAGCCGGACCATGCTGCTGGCGCAGAAACTATACGAAAGCGGTAAGATCACCTATATGCGTACCGACAGTCTCAATTTGAGTGAGACGGCCATGGATGCTACCGCCAGTCAGATCCGCAGCCAGTTTGGCGACAAATATTCTCATCCCCGGAAATTCAAGAATAAGAATGAATCCGCCCAGGAAGCTCACGAAGCCATCCGCCCTACTTATATGGATGCCATGACGGTGGATGATGCCGACACCCGCCGGTTATATGAGCTTATCTGGAAAAGAACCATGGCAAGCCAGATGTCGGACGCCGAACTCGAAAAGACGATTGCCAAAATCCAGGTTTCCACGAATAAAGAAGAGCTCACCGCTAGCGGCGAAGTGCTCAAATTCGATGGATTTCTCAAAGTATATATGGAGGACCGTGACGAAGAAGAGCTCACGGATGAAGACGGACAGGAAGGCATGCTGCCGCCCCTTACCGTTCAGATGAAACTTCCTTTGAAGGAAATGAAGGCCATCGAACGCTTCACCCGCCCTCTACCCCGTTATACGGAAGCCTCTCTGGTAAAGAAGCTGGAAGAGCTGGGCATCGGCCGCCCTTCCACCTATGCGCCTACCATTTCCACCATCCTGAAAAGAACATATGTCGAGAAGAGAGATAAGGAAGGTGTAAAAAGAGACTTCCGCGTCCTGGTCCTGAAAAATGACAACATCGAAAAGGTAGTGGAACAGGAAAATACCGGCGCAGAAAAGTCCAAACTATTCCCCACCGACCTGGGCCTCGTGGTGACTGACTTCCTCAAGCAGTATTTCGACGACATCATGGACTATAATTTTACCGCGCGGATCGAACAAGAGTTCGATGAAGTGGCAAGCGGGAAACTGATCTGGAGCAAGATGATCGACGACTTCTACAATCCTTTCAAAAAAGACGTCGACAATACCATCGAAAATGCCGAGCGGATTAAAGGCGAAAGGGAGCTGGGTATCGACGCAGCATCAGGCAAAAAGGTCGTTGCGCGTATGGGCCGTTATGGTCCCATGGTGCAGATCGGTGATGTCAATGATGAAGAGAAACCGCGTTTTGCCAAGCTTAAGAATACACAAAGCATCGAGACGATCAGCTACGATGAAGCCATGGAACTTTTCCGGCTTCCCCGTAACCTGGGCTCATTCGAAGATTCAGACGTGACGGTCAACATTGGCCGCTTCGGCCCTTATATCGCACATGACAGCAAGTTCTATTCTCTGGGGAAAGAGTTCGATCCATATACGATCACTTATGAAGTGGCCACTCCCATGATCGTAGAGAAAAGATCTGCCAAAGAACAGCGTACGATCAAGGTCTTCGAAAAGGAAAAGATACAGCTGCTTCGTGGCCCCTATGGTCCTTATATCAAACAAGGCCTGCGCAACTATAAATTACCCAAGGAAAAACAGGAAACTGCAGCTGACCTTACATTGGCTGAGGTAAAAGCCATCATCGAAGACGTAAAGGCGAACCCGCCAAAACGCGTTCCCCGGAAGAAAAAAAGCAGCTAATAATGCTAAAATAAGCAGCTGACGAATCCAAAGAAGTAGCTGACAGTGGCCCTGCGGGTCGGCTGGGTGCACCTTGGCATACAATTTAATGAACATTATTTTCGTTAGTGTGGATAATAAGTTTGTTCAAATTTTGCCAACAACTCCGAACTTACCGTGCGTATTCCGGAGCGCCTAAAACCACATGCAGGAAAACAAAGAAATATTAGCCCTTTTCCATCTGATCGACGATCCTGACCAGGAAGTCTTCGATTCGGTGAGCAGCCGCATTGTCAGCTATGGACGAGGTATTATCCCCAACCTCGAAAATCTTTGGGAAAATACCATCAGCAATGACGTTCAGGAAAGGATCGAAATACTCATCCACAAGCTACATTACCAGGACCTGACCGAAGATTTTACCAACTGGAAAAGCAGCAGCTACCAGGACCTTCTTACGGCCTCGCTCCTGATCGCGAAATTTCAATATCCCGAACTGGCCAGCACACCGGTCCTGCAGGAGATCGAAAAGCTTCGCCGCAATATCTGGCTGGAACTGAATAGCTATCTTACCCCGCTGGAGCAGGTCAACGTGCTGACCAGCATCCTCTATAATTATTATGGGCTGAAGGGTACAGAAGTAGCTTACCAGCACCCGGAAGAATTCCTTATCAATAAGCTGGTCGAAACTAAAAGAGGCAACGCCATTACTAACGGTATCCTCTACCTGTTGCTGAGCGAGCTGCTGGATATTCCCGTAAAAGCGATAAATATCCCGCGGCAGTTTGTCCTCGCCTATATCAAGCCCTATTACGACGAAAACCCCGAAAAGCTCAGCCCGCAGCAACGTATCGAGTTCTTTATCGATCCCATGAGCGGCCAGGTCTTCTCCCATAAAGACGTGGATAGCTATTTCAAACGCGTGTCGGTGCCCCCTGTGGCTTCTTACTTCAAGCCACTCTCTCACAATCGTATTATCCAGACGGCTCTCGAAGAGTTCGGCAAATGTTTTGACGATGAACGCAACTCCTACAAGCAAAAAGAGTTGCTGGAACTGGCAAGGTTGCTGAATGATTAATTAGCTTAATTCTTCGTTGGTTTTCGGGCACTAAATGGTTGCCCAGTACCGACACCTACGGTGTCTGGCGGGGCCAATGATTTTGGGGCGGCCTTTTGGCGGGCAAGTGGTTGTTAAGGCAAGTTGCACAAATGCCAAAAGGCCGCCCCCGTCGGGACGACCTCCAGCTTATTTGTCGAACCAAGACAAAACTCATTTAATTCGGCTCCTCTTGGGAGAGCCTATACCTGCACCCGTTGGCAGGTGAAGTCGCACTATTTCCCCCACACTGTCCACTGCGCCGTCCAATCCGTCGTTCCATCAAGGGCACCCAAATAGCTTACCTTATCAAAGAAAGCTACATTCAGCTTGTCCAGATCGAATTTCGCGGCTTTCGTCAGCGCCGGTGATCCGGCCAGCGGCTTCAGATTCGGGCTCGCATTGTTGAACGGATCGCCCAGCTTGGCATCCCCTGCAGCTGTTAGCAGTACGCTGCCATTGGTAGTTGTGGTCATGGTCTCCAGGGCAGCATCGGTCAAGATCACCTTCGCCGGGTCTCCTTTCGAAAAGAAAGGAAGGGCAACGGAGCTCAACAGGCTGTTATAGAACTTCGACTCGCCTTTTTTGTAATATATAGCCGTCGAATCGTCCTCAACTACAAGACCTGCCTGCTGGCCGCCGATAACAATAGAATTGGCCAGGATGAACTTAGCACCTCTTCTCCAACGCATGCCATAACCATATGTAGCCTTCGTCCCGCTGGCATTGTTTGGACCAATGGCCGTAAAATTGGATAAGACCGGAAAAGTGATCGGAGGCCGTCCCAAAGTAAACCCATTGGCAGGATTGACATTGTCCACTTCAAAATTATTGGATACGTCGCCCGTAGTCCCCTTATCGTCATTGAAAGCAGGATCTTTCACAGATATAGCGAACTGGATATTACCGCTGAAACCGTCGTCCATATCGAAGTCGTCATCGGCGCAATTGTAAGCGATCAGGTGCTTGGCATTGACCTTCCCACCAAAGAACTCGAAGGCATCATCCAGTCCTCTCACGATCTGCACATAGTCGATAGTCGTTCCGGAACCGACGCCATACATCGACAATCCATTCACTTCATCACCCGGATTCACCGCTTTGCCGGCATATTCTATCCGCACATATTTCAGGATACCGGAATTGTCCGCATCGTTGGTGCCGCCAAAAACACTGAACTGCGGATCTACGCCACCCTCGATCACAATGTGGTTGCCATTGCCCTTAGCCTGCCCTACAAGGATCACACCACCAAGGTCACCAGGCTTCTTGTCTGTCTCATTGGACGTGAACACGATGGGCTCGGTAGCCGTGCCCTCCGCCTTTATCTTGGCCGTCCGGTAAATAACCAGTACACCGGCTGAATCCTTGTTGGAGACGATCTTTGTCCCCGCATCGATCGTTAGTGTCGCATTATTCGATACATATACATAACCGCGCAGCCGGTATGTCTTATCTTTTGTCCAGTGCTGATCGGTTGTAATTACTCCGCGTACAGGAATTGTACCGGTTGCATCCGGCCCCGTGCTGCCGCCGCTGCCCGGACTGGATTGATCATCGCTTTTTTTACAGGCCACGCCCAGCAGGACGGTGCCTAAAAGGATCGTTAAGATTCTCTTCATAAATGCTGTTTTTCGTTTTTATTAGCGTTGTGTAATTCTTATTTGCCAAAATTCAGCTTCACGCCTAACGTGGCTGTCGTTCCGAATTTGAAAGAAGTGATAATTTTGTCCTTATCAGGATCATAACCGGTATGGCTGGTCTCCGGGTCATATTTGTAATACCATGAGAATGCTTGTGCCAGGATATCGCTTACCGTCAGCTTGACTTCCAGGTTACCCTTCAGGAACTTTTTGCTTATCTGGGCATCCAGGACATCCCTGGGCCTTTCAAAAATGTTCAGACCTGCACCGGCAGCTGCACGAAACCGTAACCTTGGACCGATCCTGTTATACAGGACATTCAAAAACCAGTCTTCCTTATCCGACATATAGGTCAGACCTGCGTTGACCAGGTAAGGTGACTGCCCCTGCATCGGACTATTGATACGCTGATTGTTGAACTGGACCCCTCCCTTTATATACGTAGCATTGGTATATACGGTCAGGTGACTCAGAAGATCACTGCCCGTAAAATCCAGCTTCTTTCGGATCTCGACCTCTGCGCCATACACATAGGCATGATCTGCATTGGCATAGGACAAGACATCATTCCCGTCATTTGTCTGTTCGATGGGATCGGTGAAATATTTATAAAAAACGCTCGCAGATAGGATCTCGCCTGCCTGTGGGAAAAATTCAAAACGCAGATCACCGTTTGTATTCTGGGACCTTTTCAGACCGGGATTACCCACCACGGAAAAATAATTGTCATAATCGTATACCGAATAGGCGGCCAGTTCCCGGAATTCAGGGCGGTTGACGGCCCGACTTCCGGAAAGCCGGAGATTGGTCTTCTTAGTCAGCGCATAGGTCAGCAACAGGGAAGGAAGCACATCGGTATTATCTTTGTCAACCTTGGCTTTATTCCTGGCACTAAGCTGCTGATGGTATTTCTCCACGCGAACGCCCCAGACCATTTTCAATCTGTCGGAAAATTTATTGTCGAGCAACATGTATCCGGCATTCAGCAGCGCATTGGCAGTATAGTCGGTGGAATTGTTGCCGATATTGGCCACGGTCAGATTATACTTGTCGATATTGGCCTTATCGAATATGGTTCCAAAATTCACATCCTTCGTCACTGCAATTTCTGTCCCTCCAAAACTAAGGGAAGCATATCCCAGCGCATCCACTTCCACGCTCCTGTCACGGTAATAGTTCAGCGTACCGAATTGCCATTTCTGCGACTGTCCTAACCAATTGAACGTATAGCTCGCATTGACAGCTCCGTTGTAGATGTTTTCGTTCAGGAAGGAATATACACGTCCTGCAGTACGGATCGCAGGAGAATTCTCATTGCTGAGCTGGATAAAATAATCGGCATCCTTGTTGTCGGCCGAACGGAAGGTCAGTATTTTCTGATCAGGCTGGTTTTTATACGTGTAGCCAAAAGAACCCGACCAGTTGACGTTCCATTTGGAACTCAGCTGGTGCATACCTTCCACCACCGAATTCGCGATCCCGTTCTGGCTGACCTCGTTATTGAGACTCTTGTAATAGAAGAAAGTAGGATCGTTAACGATATTATATCCGCTACGCAGACCCAGGGTCTTCACAAACTCGTTGTAATAAAGGCTCTTCCAGGAAATTTTACTTTTCCTGTAAGACCAGGTCAGGCTCAGCAAAGCAGATAAATTATTTCTTTCGTCATAATTGCTCGTGTTGTAGCCATAAAGAAAGACCCTGTTGATCTCATATTCGTTCCGGATACGCTCCGATACGGCCCGGCCATTACCATAGCCCACACTGTAAATATAACCCAGCTTGTTGCCGTTGTTGAATAGCCTGGTATTACCGCCCGTATACGCTGCACTGATAGCAGGCAGGCTCTGCCTGGCTGTCTGGTAGCCAAACGTGTTGGGGAATAATTTTGTTACCTCCCGCTTATACGCATCGGTATTGTTTATGAACTCCGCACCCCGCTGTTGATAATAAGGAGCCGGGATCAACCTGGAATTGCCCAAATAACCCAGCCCATCCAAATTTCCATTTGGCTGACCCTTGTAGAAATTCTTACCGGTGGTTTGAGAGTTATACCCGACAGAAAGAGACAACTCGCTGATCGGTTGGGTCGGATAATCCCGCGTCTGCACTTTTATAGCCCCCCCGGAGAAGTCGCCGGGCAGGTCAGGCGTCGCCGCCTTATAGATCGTCAGATTGTCCACCAGCGAAGCAGGAAGGATATTAAAAGCGAATGCTTTTTTATCGGCCTCCGTGCTGGGCAGGATCGTATTATTTAAAAGGGCAACATTATACCGCTCATTCATACCCCTGATCACCACAAACTTATTGTCCTGTACCGATGCGCCGCTTACCCGCTTCAGCACTTCACCGGTATTCTTGTCCGGGCTCCTCCTGATCAGATCGGCAGAGATCCCATCCGAGATCGCTGAACTGTTCTTCTGTATAGAATACAGGGAGGCCACCGAAGCCCTTCGGATACCGGTGGTGACAACCACCTGATCCAGGCTCTTACGGCTGCTCTCCATTATAATATCTAGCGAAATTGGCTCGTCGGCAACGGTGATCTTCTCCATCGTCCGGGTGACAAATCCTACCCCGGAAATGGTCAGCGCATAGGTATGGCCTTTAACGGCTGCCAGAAAGAACCGGCCCTCGACATCCGAGCTTGTTCCTTTCCGTCCAGCCGGCTGACCGTCCGTTCCGGGCTCTTCCATTAACAAAACCGAAGCTCCAGCCAGAGGCGTATTGGCTTCGGCATTCCATACCTTCCCGGTAATGCGGGCGGTCTGAGCCTTTAATAATGAGGTTATTAACAAGGCGCCGACAAGTAATAAGAGGGGTTTACCTTGGTTCATGCGGCAAAAGTAAACGCGCTATGTTAACCAAAGGTTAACCGAGCATTAACCAAACGTTAACTAGTATTTAACCCGTCATTAACAACATAATTAACAAAGTTTTATCAAAAAAAGAAGCCGTCCATTTGGACGGCTTCAAAAAAGATACTATATGTGGGCTTATACTCCCAATTTCCAGCCTTGTCTGTATTCTCTTTTCACAAACTGGTTCGCCTCGTCGAAATTTGTGATCTTCATATTCTGCGCATCCCAGAGCAGCTTCTTCCTGCCGGGGAACTTACCGTTGGCATCTTTCACCTGGTAACTGCGCAGGGCCAGGTTACCCATCAGGATCGTTTCTGTCAATGGTCCTGCATATTCGAACGGAGAGCTCAGCGGCATCTTGCCATAACCCGCGATACAGGCATTGACCCACTGTACATAATGGCCTTCGGGCACGCGCGCCAGGGTCTGGGGAACATTCAGGCTCTGCATTTGAGAAGTGGGCAGCAAGGTTGGCTTCCGTCCATAACAGCCGCACATGATCTTCCCTTTGGTGCCGGTGATGATAGCTCCACCATCACTGTCTCCCATGGGTTCGTCGGCTCCAAGCTCATCGGGACGGGGAGGCCGGATACCACCATCCATCCAATGCAATTCTACATCAGGCTTGCCGGGTTTACCGGGGAATTTCATTTTAACATAAGAAGACACCGGGCAGCTTTCGGGATGGTATGCGGCATTCCACATTACTTCATAGGTACTTGCGATACTACATTCGACTTCGGAAGGATATCCAAGACCTACTGTCTTAAAGGGAGGATCGATCAGGTGACAGCCCATATCGCCCAATGCACCGGTTCCATAAGCCCACCAGCCTCTCCAGTTGAAAGGCAGGAATTCTTTATGGTAGTCATCTGCGGTCGCAGGTCCCTGCCACAGATCCCAGTCCAGTTCTTTAGGGATATCATCCTTAGTTATTGGTTTGGGTCCGCCCTGGGGCCATACCGGACGATTGGTCCAAATATGGATAGCCGTGGCATCTCCGATCAAGCCTGCATTATACCATTCCTGCATGAAACGAACGCCATCTCCGGAAGAGCCCTGGTTCCCCATCTGGGCGACCACCTTATACTTTTTGGCTGCTTCAGTAAGCGTTCTCGCTTCGAAGATGTCGTGTGTCATCGGCTTCTGCACATAGACATGCTTGTTCAGCTGCATGGCCGACAGCGCGGCGATGGCATGAATATTATCCGGAGTGGATACGGAAACGGCATCGAAATGCTTGTGCTCTTTATCCAGCATTTCCCGAAAATCTTTGTAATACTTAGCCTTGGGATAAGCCTGGATGGACTTTGCAGCCTGGCGTTCGTCGACGTCGCAGAGATAAGCGACATCCACTTTGCCACTGCCATAAAAATTTTTTAGATCATCAGCGCCCTTGCCTCCGGCGCCGATAGCGGCAATCGATAGCCGGTCACTGGGTGCCAGGAATCCTTTTCCCAACACGTGACGCGGAACAATGAAAAACCCTGTCGCAGCCATCGTCGTGTTGCGCAGGAATTCGCGGCGGGACGAATCGCTTGTCGGCAGACCTTTCTGCCCGGACTGTTTTTTTCTACTCATAATGTACTTGTTGCTAGGTTAAACGGTCGAAAGTTTCCAGGGGTAAGTTACAGCAGTATGGACATAAAAAAAGCCGGTTCGACGGCTAAAATTTCGAACCGGCTTTTTTTAGCAACTGCGCATGGGCTAACCGATCATCGGCATATGCCCGGCGCCGCCAGTTTCGCTACAGCAGTGTCGCATCCAGCGTGATCTCGGCCTTTAGTACTCTGCTCACAGGACAGCCCTGCTCAGCGCCTTTTGCCAGTTCCTGGAATTTTTCGTTGGTGATGCCTGGGATCTTCGCCTTGAGCACAAGATGTGATTGTGTGATCGTCGGAGCTGCACCGGTCACATCAAGGGTGATAGTCGATGTGGTCTCCAACTCGTCAGGTGTGATCCCGGCCGCCTGTAATGCGAAAGCCAGCGCCATCGTGTAACAGCCCGCATGCGCAGCCGCGATAAGCTCTTCAGGATTGGTACCGACGCCCTCTTCAAACCTGGTCTTGTAAGAATACTTGGCCTTGTTGAGAGTCGTGCTTTGAGTCGTTAAATTACCATTACCATCTTTTCCGGAGCCGTTCCATACGGCTGTAGCTGTACGTTTCATAAAATTTGTATATTTAGTTTACGATAAAACATAATAACTATGCCAACAATAGAATGGCAGGATTTTGAGAAGATTGATATCAGGGTCGGAACAGTTCTTGAAGTTAGCGATTTTCCAAAAGCAACGAAGCCCAGCTGGCAATTGACCATCGATTTCGGGGATTTAGGCATAAAAAAGTCCTCCGCACAGATAACTGATTTCTATGAAAAGCAGGAACTTATCGGAAAACAGGTCATGGCCGTGGTCAATTTCCCCCCAAAGCAGATCGCTAATTTTTTCAGCGAATGCCTGGTCCTGGGTGTGTATACTGACAAAAAAGAAGTAGTTTTAATAGGACCGGATAGAAAAGTGGCCAACGGCTGGAAATTGGGATAGCGCCATCCGCTTTACCCGGCCCCCGGCTCGCAAACATCAACCCTGTTATGGCAACGACCCTGGACATCTCCACCACTTATTACAAGTCCCCGCTTGGCTTACTTCGCATCGGCGGTACGGATACCTATATCAGGGAGATCAGCTTCATCGACCACCTCGACGACGCGGAATCCCAGAACAGCGGCCTGAAAGGTCCCGTCACTCCCATCATCATCCAGTGTATCGAACAGCTTATTCAATATTTTCAGGGACAACGTCGCGTCTTTGATTTCCCCGTCTACCAGGAAGGATCGGAATTTCAGCAAAGAGTTTGGAATGAGCTTATGGCCATCCCCTTTGGCAAGACCATCAGCTACCTGGATCAATCCCGCAAAGTCGGCGATACAAAAGCCATCCGCGCAGTTGCTGCAGCCAATGGCAAAAACAATGTAGCCATCGTCGTCCCCTGTCACCGCGTTATCGGCTCAAAGCGGGACCTCGTCGGTTATGCGGGTGGATTGTGGCGTAAGAAATGGCTGCTCGATCACGAGACAAAGATCCAATATGGAGTGCAGACACTTTTCTAATACGTCAGCTGATTCGCATACCTTCTCAACGTAATCTCCGCCGCCTTCGCCGCATAGCTCACATTGATCAGCAGAAATCCCGCATTCTCAAAACTCTGTTGCGCATTCTTTACATCCACGATGGTAGCCTGTTTCAGCTGGAATTTCTGCATCACCAGGTTCAGCAGCTTGCTCGATAGGTCATAGTTGGCTTTCGCCGTCTCCACTTGCTGTAAGTTGTTGGTATAAGCCTGCCAGTTCTTCACCGCATTGGCCGTATAGCTCAATACCAGCGTATCTCTGACCAGCTGCGAATTCTTTGTATTGACGGCCGCTACCTGCTGCTGTTTTTTATAGATATTTCCATTGAAGATGGGCACATTCACCGTCAACGCTGCATAGGGACCATAGTTTAGGTTTAGCAGCGAGAAGCCCGCCGAGTTTCGGGTTCGGCTATAATTGTAACCGACATTCACTCCTAAAGATGGATAACGTAATGCCCCCGTCTCTTTTTCGATGTACTGGTTGATCGTGATCTGTTGGTTTGCGGCCATGATATCCGGGTTAGCCGCTGAAACGGCGCTGAGAATATTGGCTAGCTGAATATTCCGGTCGATGAGTATCGTATCCTGGATGACGATGGCCGAGTCTGGGTTAAGGGTCAGCAATGTCAGCAGATCCGTCTTGCCCTGGTCGATGATCAGCTGCTGCGCCTGCAGGTTCTGGATCTGCGTGTTCAGGTCAACCTGCGACTGGAATAGATCTGCATTATTGGCCAGCCCTACGCTTTGCTGCGCCTGTACGATGGCCAGCTGCTGCTTCTGCGCATCGATGGATGCCTGCAGGGTCTTCGCATAACTCTGCTGCCTTACTACGTCATAATATTTCAGCAAAACATTATTGGCCAGGATCAGCGCCCGCGAGCTTAGCTGCTGTTTGGTCTGATCTTCGATGACGCCCAGCCTTTTCTTTGCCGTCACTACACGCTGGCCGTTATACAACAGCATATACCCGCTGACCTGGGCGGACAGGTTATTGGAGAAGGCATTGTTGCTGCTTCTATTATTGGCTGGATCGGAATAGACCTGCTTCAGACTTGTCGCCTGCTCCTGGTCGGAAGCGCTGCCCGAGACGACCGGCAAGCCGCCTGCAATGCCATAACTGTTGTAGATGGTTGCTATATCCACGTTGTTCCTGGCCATCTGGATCCCCATGCTGTTCTTCAACGCAATACGTACGGCCTCCTCACTGGTCATGGTCTGCGCCCGGGTAGCCATCGCCGGCAGCGCCAGCAAAATGATAAGAATTTTGTTCATATTATTCAGTCACTTCCGTGACATGCACTTTATGTTTGCTGGAAATAAATGTATAAACGGCCGGGATGACGAATAAGGTCAGGATCAGGGAGAACATGAGTCCCCCGACGACTACGATCCCCAGCGGGATACGGCTGGTAGCCGCGGCGCCAAGACTGAGGGCGATGGGCAGCGCCCCTAAGGACGTCGCAAGGCTGGTCATCAGGATAGGGCGAAGCCGTTGCGAAGCAGCCTCTATTACGGCCTCTGTTTTACTCATACCCAGTTCCCGCTTCTGGTTGGTGAACTCGACGATAAGGATCCCGTTCTTTGTCACCAGCCCGATCAGCATGATCATCCCGATCTCCGAGAAGATGTTTAAGGTCTGGTGAAAGAGCCAAAGGCTGAGCAGGGCTCCCGCAAGGGCCAGCGGTACGGTCAGCATGATCGTGAACGGATCGATGAAACTTTCGAACTGGGCGGCAAGAACAAGGTAGATCAGCACCAATGCCAGGATAAAGGCGAACAGGATATTTGAAGAGCTTTCCGCATAGTCCCGCGAACTACCGGACAGGGCTGTCTGAAAGCTTGGATCCAATAGCTTGTCCCCGATAGCTTGCATGGCCTTGATGCCATCCCCGACGGTTTTGCCATCGGCCAGCGAGGCGGAGATAGTTGCCGCCTTATACCGGTTGAAGTGATACAGGGTCGAAGGACTGCTGTTCTGATCGAGATGCACCACCGCATCCAGCGGGATCGGATCACCATTCTTATTCCGGACATAGATCTTGCTGATATCCGTAGGGTCGTTGCGGTCTTTTCGTTCTACCTGCGCAATGACATAATACTGATAGCCGCCCATGATAAAATAAGCCAGCCGTCCACCGCTGAAGGCAGACTGCATTGCCGAGATGACATCGTTGGTGGAAAGGCCCAGGTCCCTGATCTTCATCCGGTCAAGCGTGATCTGTACCTCGGGCTTATTGAACTTCAAATTGACATCCACATTGGAAAAGGTCTTATCTTTTCTTGCCGCATCCAGAAAGGCCGGCAGGATCTTCTTCATCTTATCCAGGTCCTGGTTCTCGAGCACGAACTGAACGGGCAGGCTCGTCTTGGAGCCGGAACCTACGGCAATCGTCTGCTCCTGGATGGCAAAGATCCGCGCGTCGTTGTATTTGGTTAGCTTCCGCTGCAGGTCACCGGCGATCTGGTTCTGACTTCTCGACCGGGTAACAGGGTCCGTCAGCCCGATGCGGGGTTGGGACGTATTGAGATTGCCGCCGCCGGGTGTACGCGCAAACACAAAATCCCTCTCCGGCACCGAATCATATAAATAACTTGCTATCTGGTCAGTAACCGCCGATGTATAACTGTAGCTGGCACCTTCGGGCAGCGTTACAGAGAAACGAACACTGCTGCGATCTTCCAGCGGAGCGATCTCAGATTGCATGTTGCCAAGGATCAGCCAGATCATAACCCCGCATACACCGATCAACACCCAGGCTGCCCAGCGAATTTTCATAAAGCCACGCAATAATCTCAAATAACCGTTCTCCATACCAGTGAAGAAAGGCTCGGTCTTTTCATAGAACCAGCCATGTCCCGATTTCTTACTGGTGAGATAAACGTTGAGCACCGGCGTGATCGTCAGCGATACAAAGGACGAGATCAATACCGCGGCTGCCAGTACGACCCCAAACTCGCGGAACAGACGGCCCACGAAACCCTGCAGGAATACCACCGGCATAAATACCACTGCCAGAGTCAGAGACGTCGATATGACGGCAAAAAAGATCTCCTTACTGCCTTCCAGCGCAGCCTTATGAATAGGGAAGCCCTGCTCCAGTTTTCTAAAGATGTTCTCCGTGACCACGATGCCATCGTCTACCACCAGACCCGTCGCCAGCACGATACCCAGCAAGGTCAGGATATTGATGGTAAAACCGGCGATATACATGATAAAGAAAGTAGCGATCAGCGATATTGGAATATCTATCAGCGGCCTCAGCGCGATCAGCCAGCTACGGAAGAAAAAGAAGATCACCAGCACCACCAGCCCAAAGGCGATGAGCAGGGTTTCCTTTACTTCGTTGAGTGACTGGCGGATATTCTTTGTATTGTCGATAAGCACACTAAATTCGAGGTCGGCCTTATTGGATCTTTTGATCTCATCCAACCGGCGATTGAACTCATCGGCGATGGCGATGTTATTGGCGCCCGGCTGCGGGATGATCGCCAGCCCTACGGCATTGACCCCATTATATTTCCAGCTCTGCTCCGGACTCTGCGGCCCCAGCTCCACACGCGCAACATCACTCAGTCGGATTATACCGGAACTGTCTTCGCGCAGGATCACATCGCGAAAGTCTTTCTCCGTAGTAAGACGACCCAGTGTCTTGATCGTCATCTCCGTATTGTTGCCATAGATCTTTCCCGGCGGCAGCTCCACATTTTCATTGCTCATCGCCGTAGAAACATCGTTGAATGCTACTCCATAAGCATTCATCTTATCCTGGTCCAGCCAGATCCGCATGGCATAAGTCTTATCTCCAAAGACATTGACCGCGCTTACCTGGTCGATGGTCTGCAATTGCTGCTGCAGCACGTTGTCCGCATAATCACTGAGCTCCATCAGGCTCTTGGTCCGGCTCTGCACCGCCAGGATCAGGATGAAGTCGCTATTGGCATCCGATTTCGTAACCACGGGCGGAGCATCGATATCCAGGGGCAGCGCCCTTGTCGCCTGGCCTACCTTGTCTCTTACATCACTGGCTGCAGCCTCGAGGTCGACGCCCAGGTTGAACTCCACCGTAATAAAACTGCTTCCAAGACTGCTCGTGGAAGAGATGGTCCGGATCCCGGGAATACCATTGATGTTCTTTTCCAATGGCTCGGTGATCTGGCTTTCGATAAGATCGGGGTTGGCACCAGTATAGGAAGTATTGACCGTGATGATCGGAGGATCGATAGCCGGATAATCACGCACGGCTAAGAAATTATATCCAACTACGCCAAACAGAATGAGCATGAGGTTCATTACTGTTGCCAGCACCGGTCGTTTGAGAGATAGTTCGGAAATGTTCATGATGAAAAACCGGAAGTTGATTATTAATTTTGACTTATCGTGGCGCTGTCCAGGCTCCTGACGCTTCTTATGCTAACGGGAAACTGGGGCCTCGCAAAAAGGACACCGGTGACGATAATGGTATCACCCGGATTGAGCCCTTTGGTGATCTCGATGTTATTGGCTTCCCTGACCCCTGTTGTTACATTGACCACTTTGGCCTTGCCTTCTTTTACGATGAGGACCTGGTTATTCCTGTCCTCCGGAATGATACAGCTGGTGGGTACCATGATAGCCTTTTTATCCACCCCGGCGTCCACAAAGACTTTTACAAAGGCGCCCGGATGCCCCTGTCCGTCCTGCAGGAGGGCGCGAACCTTCAGGTTCCGGCTGGAAAGATTGATTTGCGGTTCGGTGGCGACGATCAGCCCTTTACGACGGGTATTGGTTGCAGCATCGACCTGGATCTCAACCAAACCACCTTTTTTGATCACGGAACTATATAACTCGGGGACTGTGAAATCCACTTTTGTCTTGTCCAGCTGCTGTACGGTAGCAATGATATTGGCCGGCGTCACATAGGCGCCCGGGCTCACCTGCCGCAGACCCACCACCCCGTCGAAGGGTGCCCGGATGATCGTCTTGTCCAGCTGGGCCTGAGTATATTCAATATCTGCCTTTGTAGCATTGACATTGTTGACGGCTATATCGTAGTCGGCTTCATTGATGCCGTTTATGTCTAATAGCTTACGCACCCTTTCTTCTGTCTTTTTATATAGTTCCAGCTGCACCTTCGACTTTTCAA
>Ga0193716_1000078_pt1 | contig 56932 bp, 36 predicted proteins | sample U2c1metaG_FD_145901 | JGI IMG/M metagenome (GOLD analysis project Ga0193716, IMG submission 145901) | Soil microbial communities from a riparian zone of the East river system, Colorado, United States - U2c1 | ecosystem: Environmental > Terrestrial > Soil > Riparian zone | place: USA: East River...
AATGTAGCTGTCATCACCATTATAGCTTTTTTCATCCGCATATTAAGTCGTCTCTATTTCCCTCAATATACCATTGATTTTTAGTTTCACTGCCTTATGATCGGGTGAGCTAATCTTGTAGCTGATGATCTTCCCATCTTTCCATTCCATATCCACCGTAAAATTTCCACGAGCCTTCAGGCCTCTTACCTTTCCAGAGGCCTTCCACACTTCCGGCAGGGCGGGCAATAGATGTATATATCCGCCATGACTTTGGATCAGCATCTCTGCAATGGCAGCCGTCGCGCCAAAATTGCCGTCTATCTGGAAAGGCGGTCCGGCAGAAAGCAGGTTGGGATAGATACCTCCGCCGGCCCCATAGTTGATATTTGTCGCCAGCGTGGGCTTCATGATCTCTGTCAGGATCCGGTAGGCCCGGTCCCCATCATACAGCCGCGCCCACCAGATCATTTTATAAGCGATGCTCCAGCTGGGGCCATCATCCCCCCGCGCCTCAAGCGTCTTCCTACAGGCTTCCGCCAGCGCAGGTGTAGAATCGGGTGTTATCAGATCGGCCGGATAAAGTCCATAAAGGTGCGAGACATGACGATGATGAAGATCCGTTTCCTTATAGTCTTCCAGCCATTCCTGCAGTCGTCCGTCCGGGGCCACAATACCCGCCGGAGGTATCAGCGCCAGTCTTTTGACCAGGCTATCCCTTAAGACCTGGTCGATCCCAAGCACCCGCGAAGCCCTGATCACATTGCCAAACAGCTGCCGGATGATCTGGTTGTCAATGGCCGGCCCCATACAAATGCTGGCTGTCCGGCCATTGGGCATATAAAATGTGTTCTCCGGCGAAGAAGAGGGCGCAGTCACCAGCCAACCATGTGCCGGGTCCCTGATGAGCATGTCATTATAAAATCTGGCCGCACCTTTTAAGATCGGATAGATTCGTTTCAGATAGGTCAAATCGTTTGTAAAATCATAATGCTGCCAGAGATTGTCGCAGAGCCAGCCCGCCCCAACCTTTGTCACGCCCCACGAAGCAGACTCACCGGGTTCGGTCCAGCCCCAGGGATTGGTGATGACATGCGCCACCCATCCACCTGCATTGTAATAGGCCTTTGCGGTCTTCTGCCCATGCGGCACCATCCCTGCGACAAGATCGGCAAGCGGCAGGTTCAGCTCGGAAAGGTTTGTCACTTCCACCGGCCAGTGATTCATTTCTACGTTGATGTCTAAATGATAATCGCCATTCCAGGGAGTATGGATCTGGTTAGCCCATAGTCCCTGTAAATTAGGAGGCAAGAGACCGACCCGGGTGCTGCTGATGCTGAGATAGCGTCCGAATTGAAAAAATAATACCGCCAGTCCATTGTCGGCCCTAGGGTCCTTACGAAAACGCAGCAGCCGCTGATCGGTCGGAAGATCGGCGCCGACCGCGCCACCAATTTGTAAATCCACTCTATCAAATAACCGACGATAGGCAGCGACATGTTCCTTTACCTGCTGTTCAAAAGGTTTTTTCATAGCCGCTGCCAACAGCCGCCGGGTCATCCTCTCATGATCCGCGCCCTTCCAGTCCGTTCCCATCGAGACATAGACGATCAGCTCCGTAGCACCTTTCACCACCAGCGCCTGCCCATCCGCCTCACAGCTTCCATCTTTTAACTGCGTCTTAACTCTGGCGATATAAGACATGCCCTTTCCGTCGATGCCGTTGTCGAGCTGCCCGGAAAGATCCAGCTCGTTGCCATAGACTGCAGCCTCCCCTTTCTCCGGCCGATCCATCGTGATCCGGCAGTTCAATTTTCCGGGCTGATCAGCAGTGAACCGGATGATGGCAACATCATCCCCATAGCTGGTCAGGTATTCCCTTTTATAAGTGACACTCCCTACTCTGTAAGTACAGGAGGCCATCGCATCTGTCAATCTCAACTCACGCGAATAGTGATCGAACCGCGAGCCATCACCAGCATCATAGCTAAACCGCAGATTGAGATTCCCAAGCATCTGAAAACAACCATACCGCGTACCGCCGGAGCCCGGCCCCGTACAGATAAATGATCGGTCTACCAGCGCCTGAGCCGAATCATTCTTTCCCTCAAGCAGATACTTCCGTATCTGCGGCAAGCTTTTATAAGCATCATAATTGTTGGCATCCTGCGGCGCCCCCGTCCACAGCGTAATGTCGTTCAGCACTATCTTTTCGTCTGTCACACCCCCATCGGGTGTCAGCCCCAGCCGGCCATTGCCAAGTGGCAAGGCCTCTTCCCATTGCGCCGCAGGTTTGTCATACCATAAACGCAGCGGTTCCTTTTGTCCAAAAACAAGGGTGGGTACAAATACCACGATCATAGCCGCTAAAAAGTCTTTCATAGATACCATGCGATATTGAATTGTCTTTTTTTTATTGCTTGTCCCAGAAAGTTATCTGACTAAGATTCACATAACTGGGATCATCCGTTGTCGTTAATACCCGGAGGATGATAAACCGCACCGGAGGCGGATTGTTGAACAAAACATCAAGCGGCGCTATTCCGTCATCAGCCCTTACCACTTGTTTCAACAAGGTCCATCCCTTCGCCGTAACATCCGCCTTCCATCCCGGGTCATTGGGAGCCAAAGCACTGGTCGCGCCGGTAGTATCAGCAATACCCCAAATTTCGAAATCATTTGGGTTATGGCAACAATTCCTGCCCGTCTCTTCCACCTTGCCCAGGTTATTATATATTTTCCCCATGTCCATCGTGAGGGTTCCCGGCAAAGGCTTGCTGCCATCGCTGTGAAATATATCCGGGTAACCCCTCGGCTGCATATTTCCATCCCAAAGTTTGGATTCAACGGTACTCCCGTCATAGGGATTCATATCAAAGGGTAAATGTACCGCACTGAACAAGCTTTTGTCACACATAACCGTTTTAAACGGAGCAGCCGTATCGGGTAATAGCGTGTAGAACGTATCTATGGCTCCCAGCTTTGGTATAAAAGAAGACTGGAACAGTACTTTGGTGCCAGCCTTAAAAGAAGACAGAACAATGGAGTCGCTCGCCGGCGGCAGAAAGCTGGCAACCGTGTCCCCGGTAGCATTCACATACCGGATACGTGTGGTTATATTGATCGTATCGTAAGGAGCCAGAAAATAGAGACTTGCAGAACCGTCCAGGTTGACTATCGCCTGTTTGGCCGGGTCCAGCGGCCGGTTGTGAAGCCCCGACCGATAGATAGGGCCGACGACCTTTGCATTGTCCAGTTCTGTCAGTACGCTCCGGTTGCCGCTGGCATCATAAGAATAAATAAAGAAACTATACGCATATTCAGCCAGGTTGCTGATCAGGCATTTTACCGTGTCCGAGGTCAAGTGCGATACCGCATTTACCACGGTGGAATCCGTATAGTTGTTCCAGTATACTATGTATTTTGTTATGCTGGGATCGGGACTAGGGGTCCAGGTCAGCAGCAGGCGCTGATTACCGGGGAAGACATTTGGATCGACGATCTTACCGGGATAGGTGATCTCCTGTCCATTCAAAAAGGCCCGGTAGTCATCGGGTTTGCGGGTACAGCCCCAGACGGCTATAAGACAAACCATCCCGATCCAACTATTTTTATAAAGAGATTTCATTGTAATTAATTTTAGATTTAAGGTCTTATCTCGGATCGCCAAAAAAGGTCATTTCATTCATGTCAAAGAAATTATTCGTCCCGCCCATATTCGTAAGACATTCGAAACGTATATATCGCACCTTGGGTAGCGACAAGGCAAAGTCGAAAGGGAGCCCGGCTTGCCAATAAGCCAGATCCGCGGCAGTAAATTGCGGGTTGGGCAGACCGGAAGGTTTGGGTGGAGCATTGAATTCACCCATGTTGATCCATCCACCAGGCGTCATCTGTCCAACCGGCGGAAGATTGGTGCTGTCCGGCATCTGTTCATCCACCGGCACGTCCGCTCTACCCCAGACGACCCAGGTTTGCGGCGTCCCATATCCCCACATGAATTCCCCGGGCGAATCCCCTGTCCTGCCCACCATCGTATAACGGCTAAGCTTGGCCGTTTGCCCCATATCAAAGGTCATCCAGGACGGCCATACCAAAGGCGTGATCGGCTGCGCGGTATTGTAAGTGGGTTCCTTGATGTTATTATCCCATAAGTTCTGCAATCCTCGATAGCTGTCATAAGGCAATACATCGGAGAGCAGCACAAAGGGTTTGAACAGGGATTTGCTCATCTGCACTTCAAAAATGGGCTTTATGGTGGCAAAGACCGTATCGGAAATATTTCCCCATGCGTCAGTGACATAGAGCCCGAACTGTCTTGAAACGGTATCATACCCCCTTACGCTGAAATTGATGGAGTCGGCATTGGTATAGTCCTGGTTGACGATTTCGAATCTACTCGTAGTTCCAGGGCTGATCAGGATGACGCCGATGTCAGCTTTTATCTTATTAAGGACGATAACGTTTACACCGCCAAAGTCAGCCTGCATTTTCAGAGTAGGCTTAGCCAGGAGGTAAGCCGGCGTATCGGGATGTACGGTCACCACGACGGAATCGGATTTTACCTCCGCCCGGCTAACGACCTGCAGCGTCACTTTATAGTCCTGGTTTTTGGCAAACCCACTTACCGTGATACTGTCCGAATAGTAAGAGGATTTTGTCTGCCTGTTGATCTTATCATTGATGGCATAGTTGGCCTGAACATAGAGGATATTCTTTGAATCCGGCAGCGAATACGTAATATACGCCCCGCCATTGAAGTTGACGACCTTCACGTTAGTGACGGGTCCGGGCTTGGTCATGTCCGTTGAGGCAACAGCATTGTAACCGTCCGTTTTTTTACACCCGGGTTGGCTTAGGGCCAGTGCGACAGCAAGCATTGATAAGCAAACGACCTTATATATTTTTTCCATAAAATGCATTTATAATTTTTACCAATAGAGACTCTGCACCAGGTTCGGGTTGATCAGCAGGTCGTAAGTCTGTATCGGATAGATATAATTCCTCAGGCCAAACACCGGCTGGTAATAGTTGATCAGCTGATAATAGCTGAGGATGGTACGGTCGTTTTTGCCGGTATTCCATCCCTGTATGGGGCCGGACAATACGTTCTGCAATTCCTTCCACCTTCTCAGGTCCCAGCCGGCCTGCCCTTCGAAGGCAAGCTCGATCCGCCTTTCCTGGTGAATGATCTGCCTCAATCCCTCCTTGGTAGCGGGCTTGTTAGGATTGTTGGAATACGTAGCCCAGGAAGCCTGTACGCCGGGCAGACCGGCCCTTGCCCTAACCATGTCTATGTATTGATAAGCCTCGGCGCCGGGCCCGCCAACTTCGTTGAGACATTCGGCATATAAAAGCCATAATGCCGGAAGACGTATCATGGGCCACATATAGTTATAGTTGACGCTGGTTTGGCCGAAATAAGATTGCCAGGGTACCAGCTTCTTTGCCCAATAGCCGGTGACATTGATTCGCAGGGCATCGGGAGCGGCGGCAAAGCCATTTACTGCATTCACGTAGTTGGGATTGTTATCGTCAGTATTGCCAGCTCCGAACCAGATCCCCCCGTCAAAGGCGACGTCGGCATAATACCTGTTTTCCCGGTTGAAATTCCCTTTAGGACAGGTATATCCTTTCTTTATATAATAAACATGTGCGCTGTCGCCCTGCTGCAGTTTATACCGGTTGGCGTAGTCCCAGGTCTTATCTTCATTGATGGGCACGCCATTATTGGTGTAAAATAGCTCCGACTCCGCTACAGGTACGGAAAAGTTAGAATACACGGCAAACAGATTTGCAGCTGCATCCTGATTCACCCTTGCCGCTGTCATATACTGCCAGTTATACTGGAAATTCAATGACCATATCTGCTCGGAATTCCAGCTGTCCGTAATGGCCCCCTGGATAGTCAGTAGTTTTTTTGTGCTGTCGCTCATATGGGCCACATCCCCATTCAGCTTGAACTGGTAGAGCGAGGCTCCGGCAGCATTTGCCGCAGTCAACGCAGCCTTGCAGGCATCCAGCGCCCGTTGCCATTTCGCAGGGTCCGCAGCAGCAGAAAAGAAAGGTTTGCCATCCTTACCCTTCATCCCGGCATAATCGGAATTGCCGTTGAACAGGGGACTTGCCTGTGTAGCCAGCACCTCGGCCTTTAAGGCCAATGCAATAGTAGATGTGATCCTGCCCTGCTCCGCTGCCGTATTCTGGATCACAGGAGGCAGACCGGCGATAGCCGTATCAAGCAGGTGCACCACATAATTGAAACAGGAATCCACCGATTGCTGCGGGGTCCTTACCTGATCGGAAGTTCGGCAGGGCAACGTCTGCAATAGGAATAGGTCCGTACATCCGTATCAGCCAGTAATGATAGTAAGCCTTCAGGAATTTTGCCTCTGCGACCCATCTTGTCTTCTGGTAGGCAGGCAGGTCCAGAGGGGTATTGACATTATCCAAAAAAGTATTACACATCCGGATGGACTGCCACAGGTTAAGCCCCTGATTGTATCCATCCCAGAAATTTAGCAGGGGGTTGGCGGCATTCTGAAATCCTTGCATAATGGTGAATCCCGCGTCCCCGCCCGGTCCACCAAGGGTGGTTTTATCATTGAGATCGATGGGAAAAATGACTTCGCCGGATGTAGTAAACCCGGCGTTATACCTTACGTCGCCCAGCTTTTGCATGTTGCTGTAACAGCCGAAAAGATAGGCCTGCGTTTCGTTGGCATTGGTGAACGAGCTGCTGAGTGTAGCTACATTATCAGGGGTCACATCTAAATACTTTTTACAGGAAGTGACCAGTAGGATCGGCAGGCCTGCAAACAATAACTTTATGAAGATCTTCATGACTCTTTTTTTAAGCTTAGAAATTCAGGTTCAAACCGACATTGATCACTTTCTGGATCGGATAGCCAAAACCCTGACCGGCCATTTCCGGGTCCCACAATTTGAAATGACTGAAGGTTAAAAGGTTCAGGCCACTGAAGTAAAGACGGGCTTTATCCATATAAATGTGCCTGGTCCATTTTGCCGGGAAAGTAAATCCCGCTTCCAGCGATTTCAATCGCATAAAGCTGCCGTCCCGCAGCCACCAGGAGCTCTGCTGGCCGTTGTTGACGTTGTCATAGAGGGAATACCTCGGCCATAAGGCATAGAGGTTCTGATTTTCCAGGCTCCAGTGGTCATTGGAATAAGCCTTCAGCAATTGCGCATTGTTGACGAATGGTTCAGTGCCGTAAAGACCATAATATCTGTCGTCCTGGGCTGAGGAATTCACAAAGAAGGATTCTCTTGCCAGCCCCTGAAAAAAGGCATTCAGGTCGAATTGTTTGTACATCACCGAGAAGCCAAAGCCATAAATGATTTCCGGTTTGGTGGGTAGGCCAAGGGCTGCCTGATCATAACCGTCGATAATCCCATCCTTATTGATATCCCTGTATTTGATATCCCCGCCCTGGGGTGGGTGACCAGTACTAAAGGACTGGGTCGGGGAATTTGCGGCTTCCTTATCATCCACAAAAAGCCGCTCGCCGATAAATCCGAATTGCTGATCGATGGGATGGCCTGAGTGGAAAAGATAAGAATTGGGGTACTCCGGCTCTTCCTGGTGCCCTATCTTATTGGTCGCATAGGTAAAGTTGCCCATCAGCGTTATGGCGAGATCTTTGGACAATCTTTTATTATAATCCATGTGCAGATCGACACCCGTTGAATAGGCCGTACCCAGGTTGGCCTGCAAATTGTTCGCAGCGCCACTCTCGATACCTACGGAAATCGGGATATATCCGCGCTTAATGAGGATATTGTAGCGATATTCATGATAGAGTTCGGCAATGATGCTAAGCCCTTTGCCAACCGTCATTTCCACCGCGACCTTGCTTTTTTTGGCCGTTTCCCAGGTGCCGTCGGGGTTGGGATAGGCTAATATATTGGTGCCACTGAGCGTAAAGCTGTTGTTGGTGCCGAAACTAGCACCGGGACCGGCATCCGGGTTGACGCTGGAAAGATAAAAGAACCGCTGATTGCCAATATTGTCATTGCCCACCTTTCCATAGCTGCCTCTTATCTTGAGCCGTGTGATCAGATCCCCTATTCCTCCTTTCCAGAATTGTTCGTTGGAGATGACCCACCCTGCCCCGATCGTCGGGAAAAAACCAAACCGGTGATCAGGCGCGAACTTTTCCGAGCCGTTGTAGCCAAAGTTGCCCTCCAGGAAATAGCGGTTGTCATAGGAGTAAGAGGCGCGGCCCGAAAACCCAAGGTTACGGGCGGGCAGCGAAGCCTGCAGGGATGGCTGATTGGTGAGAGGGTCGTTGGCATTGGGGTTTACCGTTTGTTGACGGGTCCCCAATAGCGTTAGTCCTACCCGGTGGTCGCCAAAGCTGCGGTCATAGTCCGCAGACCCCTGCATATAAATATACGTATTGATGTTTTTATTACCCCCGTCATAGGTAAGAAACTCCTGGGCTTGCCCGGGTGAGTTGTTCAGCCATCGCAGCGTATATTGGCCGCTCTTCGGGTCAGAGCTCCCTACAGTATAATAGAAGGGATTATAATGACGGCTGATGTCATAATAGGAATACCGGTTGGTGCTGAATATACCATGAAAGGACAACCCTTTCGTAATAAAATTAAAATTCTGATTTACTTCGAACTGGGCCGAGATCCTGGATTCCTCAAAGGTTTTGTATCCTTTCATCAGGTCGGCATAGGGATTGTCCTGCAGCCCGCCCGTAGCTCCCGTGTTTCCGAACAGGATATGTTTGGTCAGGAGATTGGCGGAATCCGGCTGGAAGTAGGCCGGGAAATCAACGGGACTTGTATGCAGCACCCTGTCGTACAGGTCAGTCGCAAGACCGGACTGATCATCGGTGATCGGCCCTGTATAGTCATTGAAATTACCCCAGAGACGGGCCACGACCTCTGTCGTCTTCGTGACCTTCACATTGACGTTGGATCGCAGCTGGTAATTTTCATATTTCATCCCGGTGTTGAAATTGTTGCCCGGGTTATTTTGTAAGATCCCATTGTCCCTGTCATAGGAGCCGGAGATATAGTATCGGGCCAGGTCATTCCCCCCCTGTACACTAAAGTTCGCACGCTGGGTCGTAGTCTGTTTTTTAAACAGCATCGACATCCAGTCCACCGCCGGATGTAAATAGGAACTGCTGCCGGGAGCATGGTTCCAGGTAGCCGTGGCATCCTGGATCTCGTTGGGCGTCCAACGAGGCGCAGTCCCCCTTGTCGTCGCCGCCTCATTGTAGCCCTTCATAAAGGTAATGGGGTCCGCCAGCTCTATGTTCTTTGTCGGTTTGGAGACAGAGTTCTCATACCGGATATTTATCCGGGCCTTTCCGATCTTTCCTTCCTTGGTGGTAACGAGGATAACGCCATTGGCCCCCCGTGCCCCGTATAACGCTGCTGCGCTCGCGTCCTTCAGGATAGAGAAGCTGGCGATGTCATCCACGTTGAGACGGGCCAGATCATTCGATGTCAGCTCCACGTTGTCCACGAGGATCAGCGGGCTGGCGCTGTACCCCAACGTGGTTACTCCGCGTATAAAGAACTGGGAGTTGTCTGCCCCCGGCTGGCCGCCACGCTGAAAAGAGATGACGCCGGCAACCTGTCCTGCCAGGGCATTGGTAAGGTTGCTGGCGGGAATACGCAGGGCATCCGGGTTCACGCTGGTCACCGAACCAACTACCGCCTCCTTGCGCACCTTTTTGCCATAGGCGGTGACAACGACGGATTCGCCCGCGTCCGCAGTCCGCAGGACAATGTCGATCGACTTGCGTTCGGATGTAGCCGAGATCCTTTGTTCGCCATAGCCTACATAGGAGATGATGATGGTGGCGCCTTCGTCCACATCCAGGATAAACCGGCCGTTGACATCGGTGCTCGTACCGACACTTTTTTTACCCGGCACGGTAATACTCGCTCCTTCGACTCTCCGGCCGGTAGTGTCGATTACAGTGCCGGTGATCGTAATGCGCGGACGTACTGTTTTAGTAGGTTGTTGGGCTAAAACCCTGGGAAGGGTGAATAGGGAAAGCAGCAGGCATATGGAATAGCCTATTTTCTTCTTCATACAGAAGCATCGTTTTGGTGAAGCAATTAAAAACTAAAAAAAATGTTAATTCTGCTGCCAAAAGTATCATCTGCGATCAGAAAAGAAAATAGCGAATCCGGTTATTTTGATGGATTATTCGATTATCCTAGTGATGCCTGGCCATAACCTCTTCAAGCTCTTCCAATGTTTTACCCTTCGTTTCCCTTACTCCAAAAAGAATAAAGAGAAAGCCCAGACCGCAGATAGCGGAGTAGATGTAGAACGTGACATCCTTTAATCTTTCGTATAAAATAGGAAAAGTAAAAATAAGAACGAAGTAGGCAGCCCACAAGCTCAGGACGGCAACAGAAGTGGCTGCGCCCCGTACATTGTTCGGGAAGATCTCGGAGATCAGCACCCAGGTAACCGGTGCCAGCGACAAAGCATAGGTACCGATGGCTGTCAGCAGATACCAGGAGACCAGGGGAGAATGTGCCCCCAGGGCCCTGACGACAATGATGTATAAAAGACAAAGCCCACCGGCGCCAAAAAGCATCAGCGGCTTACGACCCAATTTATCCACAAGAAGCATAGCCACTAAAGTGAAAACAAGGTTTACGCCGCCGATAAAGACAGTCTGAAGCAATTGACCATCCCGGGGTATTCCGATGCTGCTAAAGATAAGGGTAGTGTAATTAAAGACCACGTTGATCCCGCAAAGCTGCTGGAATACAGCCAATCCGATGCCGACGAGGACGGACGGCAGCACGGCTTTTTTGAACACTGCTGCATAGCTCAGCTTTCCTCCGGTACCGATGGACTTTTGAATGTTGGCCAGCGACTCCATTGCAAATGCAGGTCCGCCTATCTTCTCCAGGATCACAGCGGCGGTCTTTTTATCCCCGGCCTTTATCAGCCAGCGCGGACTTTCCGGAAGCCACAACGCACCCACAAAGAACAGGGACGAAGGAATAAAACCCAATCCAAACATCCAGCGCCAGGCTTCGACACCATTATTCCTTAAAGTATAGTTTACCAGGTTGGTGATCAGGATCCCCGTCACCACTGTCAGCTGGTTGATGGCGACCATCCGGCCCCGCAGGGGCGCCGGTGATACTTCCGCGATATACATGGGGGATAACATGGAAGCCATGCCAACCCCGATCCCTGCCATACATCGCGCGCCTATAAAGAAATTACGACCCGGGGCAAAGGCCATTGCCAATGCCGACAGCCCGAATACCGCAGCCGCCAGAAGCAATCCCTTTCTGCGCCCATAACGGTCCGAGATACTTCCCGCAATGATACAGCCCAATGCGGCGCCCAGGGCCAGACTCGCCGCCACCAGTCCCTCCCAGTAGCTGCTCAATCCGAATTGATCCCTTAAAAATGGCAACGCCCCGGAGATCACCGCAAAATCAAATCCAAAGAGGTAGCCACCCAATGCCGAGATAAATGCCAACCCAAGGATATACGATCGATTATAGGAAGTACCGGACATAGTCCTCATTTGGTTTTAAATTCAAAAATACTGGTTGTATTATATACTTCGCCCGGTCTCAGGATGATGTCCGGAAAAGAGGGTTGATTCGGACTATCCGGGAAAGCCTGTGTTTCCAGCGCAACGGCGCCATGTTGTACATAGGGTACATGCTGCTGCCCTACGATGACCCCATCCCACCAGTTGGCCGTATATACCTGGAGACCCGGTCTGTCCGTCAGTACACGCAGGCTCCGGCCGGAAACAGGGTCATATAGCTCGGCGGCAGGGACGATTCCGGTTCCGGCTCCCATAGCGCCGGTGACCAGATCGGCCCGATCCAGCACGTAATTATGGTCATATCCCTTATCCAACGGCAGATCATGGATACTGTCCCCTATCCGTCTCGAAATCGAAAAGTCCATCGGCGTACCATCCAGTGGCAGGATCCTGCCCGTAGGCAAATTCATTTCATTTTTCTCGGTATAGGCACTGGCGAAGACCTGGAGCTGATGGTCCTCGATAGTGGGTCTTTCGAACCCCGAAAGATTGAAATAAGAGTGATTCGTAAGGTTCACCGGCGTACTTTTATCCGTGACAGCAGTATACCTGATAGTGAATCTCCCTGTCCTGTCCAGCAGATAGCTCACCTGTATCCGAAGATTGCCGGGATAACCTTCCTCTCCGTCCGGGCTCATATATTCCATCACGATACCTGTCTCTGAAGCCGAGCTTATCCGGGAATGCAGTTTCCACAGTTTACGATGCAACCCTTCGAAGCCCCCATGGAGGTGATTGCCGTCGTTGTTGACCGATAGCCGGATCTCGGCTCCGTCGAGCCAGAAACGTCCCTTGCTGATCCGGTTGGCACATCGCCCTACGACACAACCCAGATAGTATTCATTCTGCCAATACTGTTCCTGGTCGGCAAAACCGGCCACTATATTTTTCATCAGGCCTGACCGGTCCGGGGTTTCTATACCGGTGATAGTAGCGCCAAGATTGAGGATGCCAACGCGAACTTTACCATTACTGAGCACGTATTGACAAAGTTCCGTCGTCAGCATAGTTGATCCTGTTTTAAAGCGGATTGAAAGAAGGGTTTCATTTCCAGGTATACCGCAGCGCCCTGATGATTCCTGTCCAGTTGCAGAACTTCCTGGAGACAACGGGTGGCCGTAACCATTTCATTAAGTCCCAAATGCCCCAGACCGATCAGGTAGATGCAATGGATGCGATTCCGCAGTTCGATGTCCTGATCAAAGACCAGCATGTCCGGGAGGGAAACGGCAAAATAGTCGATGGTGATGGTATCATTCCGATGCAGCTCGCCAAATTCAATAAAGCTTTCAAAGATGCGGCGGGCGTTTTCCGGCTCACCCAGCTTAATCCAGGCCAGCGCCTGATAAATAATCTTGTCAGGCTGTGGGTCATTGTAGTATATCGCTTGCGCAGGCTGGCTTACACCGACCGTCGAGGTACGGAATTTCTCCATCGCCTTTGCGGTCTGCCCCAGTCCCTCAAATACACAACCTAAAAGATAGTGACGGTCATTTTCCTGCGCACCATATAATTTCCCTTCGCCCAGATTTTCGGGCCAGGTCTCGGTACCATTCAGCAGTTCCAGCGCTTTCTCCCAATCGCCGGCCTGTATGGCGGCTTTTGCCAATTCAATAAAACACAGGAGCCATTGCCCTACGACCTTGCCCTCGCCTCCTTCCCAGGGATGAAACTTCCTTGTTGCCAGCAGCTGCCTTGCTTTTTCATATTGGTTCAGCTGGTTGTACAGCGTCACCCGTTCGAGATAAAGATCATCCCGCTGTTCTACAAGACCGGCATATTTTTCCAGCAGTTCCAGGCGCTGTTCAAAGGGCCGGCCCATGATCTTATATAGCTGGTCCAGCTCCATCAGTACCCTCGCATCGCTCGGGTCCAGCGCAAAGGCTTTCTCAAGTGCGCTGAGAGCCAGCTCTTTTTTCCCCAGTTTATTATACCGGGCCAGGGCCAGGTTCCTGAAAACCGTAGGGAATTTATTATCCAGCACGGAAGCGGCTTCCCAGCAGGCGATGGCGTCGGAATACTGTCTCTTGTCATACCATAGATTCCCAAGGTAATAGCTGGCCCTGGCATCACGCGGCTGCAGGCGTTGAGCATCCTGCAGGATCAATATCTCTTCGATCTTATTTGGGAAACAGAGCGCAGGATTCTCTTTTGCAGCGGCAACATAAAATTCTATTGCCTCCTTTTCCCTCCCCAGTCGCGAAGCAAACCAGCCGCGATAATAATTGATCAGGGGAGAAGCCGATCCTTTGTAAGCTGCCAGAACCTGGTCCGCCTCTTCATACAAACCAGCCTGCGCATAGTCAAGCGACAGTTCCAGGTAATTATTCAGACTATCACGCATCAGCGTAACGCTGCCCTCTTCAAAGAGACAGCCAAAATTAAAAGCATCAATGGTCATCGACTCCGCGATAAAAAGAGCAAGCTCGTTATTCCGACCCAGCTTCCGCAGAAGGATAGCCTTCAGGTGCCGCGCCACCGGGCTATGGTAATTACGGATCAGCGATCGTTCCACCAGCGCCAACGCTTCTTTCCAATCCTTCCTTGCCGATGCGATACGCGCCAGTGCCAAATATCCACTATGCTGCCACGCATCATTCCACACCGCCTTGTAAAAAGCATCATAGGCTTCGGTTAGTCGCCCCTGTAATTTCAAAGACCAGCCCAGGTTATAATAAGGCTCTCCATCATAAGGATTCGGGTTCCTCCGCGTAATGGATCCTATCGCTTTTCTAAAATAGGGTTCCGCTTTGGCAAACTGCCCCCGTCGCAAAAGCAACAATCCCATGGCATTGTTACAGCGAATGTCTTCCGGGCTCCTGCGCAGCCCTTCTTCATAATAGTCGATGGGATTGAAGGTAGCATGCCGGTATTGCTCCAGGTGAAGTCCATTGAGATAAAGCTCTTCTACCGTTGCGATATCAGCGGGCTTCCTAGCTGCTGTGGCGGCGGGTGGGATGTCCTTTTTTCCTTCGCTTACATCGCTGTCCTGCCAGGCCACCAATACCTGTCCATCGGCTGCCGTCACTACGAGACCCCAGTCTCCGCGATTACCAGTCGCGGCCGGTTCATACACCTCTTCAAATACCTGCCGGGGGGAGATCTCCCGGCTCCATTCCTGTACCACCCTGCCTTTCTGCAATAGCCGGATGGTCGCATCCATATATACAGCCGTTGCATACACTTTTATCTGCAGGACATCATCCTCCCATTGCAGGTTCAGCATCGCCTCCTTTGTGGCGTTCTTTACCTGTCCCACCTGCGTATACGGCATGAAATATTGTTCGAAGGTCTTTTCCTCATTTGGTAAAAGCCAGGAAAAATCCGGCTGATTATCGGTGAACACACCCGTCATCAGCTCGATATAAGGACCATCTTCGTCCGTCAGGTTCCTGTCCCATGCCTGTCCAAAGTCGCTATTACCCCAGGTCCATTGTTTTTTTCCCGGCGATACATGATGATTGGCTACGTGTAACATGCCCGCCTTTGTATCGTGTTCGTAACAACCCATAAAATCATAACCCGAACGGATAGCCATATAAGACGTGGGCACAGGGATATTGGCATAACGCGATATATCCGTACCAGGAGCATAGTTGACCTTATAGTAGGTGCCGGTTGCGATTGGGAAATCAGAGACATCTCTTTTCCCATGATCAAAAACAGCATACACATCGGGTGGAAACACCGACTGATAGAAATCATTCACCTTCACCGCCGGATTGGCCCACCAAAGAAAGGTCTGGGGAAAGGGAGTCCTGTTGAAAACTCTGCCCTTGATCTCCAGGTAGGCTTTGTCGGGATACAGTGTAAAACCGGCCATCCCCTTTGTCCGGAACATCACCTCGATCTCGTTGACCCAAACGGTCTTGCTGCCATCGGGAAACTCTTCTATCGTAAAATCGACCGGGCTATATGTGCTGGGACGATGATGCTGCGGCCAGTTGAATTCGATGCCCCCGGAGATCCAGGGACCGGCAAGGCCCACCAGGGCAGGTTTGATCACCTGGTTATAATAAATAAAATCCCTTCCGGCTACTTTATCATAGGCACGCTGGATACGGCCTCCCAGTTCGGGCAGGATCATAATCTTCAGATAGTCGTTTTCCAGGAACACGGCGTTGTACTCCTGTTCCATCTTTTCATCGGCGATCTTTTCTATCACCGGGAGCGGATAGACGACGCCACTGCTGCCCTGGTAAACTCGTTTTTCCAGGAACATTGGATTTTTCTCAGGCTGTCCGATCGGATAGGTTGGAATCAGGATTTTTTCGGACCATGCTTTTACTTCCATATAATATCTGCTTTTATTGATCGCGCCTTCGGTCTTGACGCTGTTCTATTAATACCCCGGATTCTGATCGGTAGCCGGTATATCAGGGTTCTGCAATGTCTCTGTCAAAGGAATAGGATACAGCTGATGAAACGACTGGATCGTCCCGCTTGCCTTTGCCCACTGGTTCCTCGCCTTGATCAGGTCCACAAACTTGCCGCTTCGGATAAGGTCCATCCTGCGCCAGCCTTCGAAACACAGCTCGCGCATCCTTTCGTCCAGCATCGCCGTGCGGAAGGCGTCCTGGCTCATACCCGGATCCCAGGCCAGTCCGGCCGGGATCGTGCCCCCAAAGGCACGGGTGCGAACCGTGCCGTTGACCAGGTTGACGGCATCGTTCGTTTTGCCCAGCTCATTCAAACACTCTGCATAGCACAACAGAACATCGGCATACCGGAGATAAAAGATATTCTTCCCGGAATAATAGAAGCTCATGACGCTATCGGTGCGGATGTCTTCGAATTTCTTGACGTGCGGATTCAGCTCGTCACCGCCAAGGCCAGTACCCAGCGTCGGCATAAACCCGTGATAGGTGAAGTCATAACGGATGCTTTGAGCTTTACGAACGTCCCCCGATTCCCAAAGCCCCCCAGACGACTTGTCACTGTAACAATAGGAAGTCGGCACCATCAGATCGTAACCGCCAAAATAAGCATAAGCACCGATATTTTTCGGGGTAGGCTTGGAAGTATCGTTTAAGTTAGCGACCGCTCTCGACCCCATCTGCCATTGGGCAACGTTGTTGTCAGGGCTGATATTGCCAAACTGATATTCATAGATCGACTCGGATGAGTTGGGCTTATTGGGATCCCATAGATCGGCATAGTTGGGTAAAAGGCTGTATTTGCCCGACTGGATCACCAGGTTCAGGGTGTCGGCAGCCTTTTGGAAGCTTTGTACATTGGCATCCTTGGGAGCATTCATATAAACCTTGCCCAATAAAGCCAGCGCCGCATACTTGGTAACATGGGCTTTATCCGCCTGGGTCTCAGGTAAATATTTTACAGCTGTCTGAAGGTCGTTGAGGATAAAAGCATACACCTGATCGAGGGGCTGTCTTTTGGTGCCCAGCTCGTCCAAACGGGCCAAATCGCTGATCGGTATCTTCCCCCAGTATTGTGTCAGCTCGAAACAGACCGTTGCCCGGATAAAGCTGGCTTCTCCAAGAAGCTCGGTGCGGGTCGCCTCGTCTTCGTGATTGTTCTGCAGGGCAAAAACGGCCTGCGCAGCCTGAGTCACGATCGGCCACCGGGCAGCCCATTGACCGGCCAGCGCATTGTTTGCCGGGACCAGGTAACCGTCGTATTTGTCCAATCCGGCCTGATCGGGAACCGTCAACACCTGGTAGGCGCCCTGCTGTGATTCGTCGCTTCCAAGATCGAACATAAATCCATATCGGTCCTTGTGACCATCGCGCCAGGAGGTGTATAATCCGGAAATGAGGGGTTTGATATTTTCCAGTTTCGAAAAAGCCTGCTCCTGTGTGAGAGCCGTTTTCGGCTCCTGCGTGAGGAATTTCTTACAGGACACCTGAGTAAGCGTGGCTGTCAGAGCTGTGAATATGATGATATTTCTGAGTTGCATAAATTGAATTTTGACCTGCAATTAAAGTGAAAGGTTCAAACCAACACTAACCGATTTTGTATTCGGAAAGCTGTCCCCTGTTTCGGGATCATATCCCTTGTCTTTTGTCAGCAGCATGAGATTGGACCCGCTGACATAGATGCGGGCATTGTTAAACATATTCTTAGCCGCCTTTTTCGGAAGGGTATAGGAAAGGCTGAGTACCGACATCCGGAGAAAAGAGGCATTCTGAACATATTTGTCCACGTCTCCTGGTCCGAAACGGGCGCCACCATGAACTGCGCGGGGAATGATAGTATTCGTATTCGTCGGAGTCCAGCGATTCAGCATGTCGACGGAGGCGGCTGACATGCCATCCGAACTGATAGCGGCTTCATACGTACCGCTGACCCGTTTCAGCCCCTGGGAATAGTTGAAGAATACATTGACTCCAAAACCCTTGTAGGTGACATCGGTTCCAAAACCACCATAAAAATCGGGATCGGTCTTTCCCACCACATATCTGTCGGCATCGTTGATGATGCCATTTCCATCCCTGTCCACCGGAATGATATTACCAGGGGCGATACTTCGGCCGCCGAAGTTGATACCCGACAGCTTGGCGCTGTCCCCGGCCTGGGCAATTTTTGAGAATTTGTAGGAATAAATGCTATTGACCGATTTCCCCACGAAAAAGTTGCCGGTGCGCTGGATTTCCGTACCGGTATATCCGCCATAGCTGTAGATGGGACTTGAGCTAACCAGCTTCGTTACCTTATTCGCATCATGGGAAATCGTAAAGCGGAAATTCCATTGCAGGTCTTTTTGCTTGACAATCGCATAGTCCACCGTAAACTCCAATCCCCTGTTCGTCATAGCCCCGACGTTAACGACCTTATTTGTGTAACCGGAAGTGGGAGCCAGATTCCCGTCGATCAGCAGGTGATCGTTATTGATGCTGAAATAATCAGCTGTAAAATTCAGCCGGTCTTTCAGCAGCGCGATATCGGTACCGATATTGATCTGTTTTTGTCTTTCCCATTGCAGATCGGGATTACCCAGTCTTCCATCATTCTGGTAAACGACTCCGCCATTGGAATATACCGGACGATAAAGCGAATAGATCGCATAGTTGGGAATATTTTGATTCCCCGCGATCCCATAACCCACGCGCCATTTCCAGTGATTGATGAAGTTGAATTTGGCCATGAAGTCTTCCAGACCCATATCCCAGCCGACAGCCAGAGAAGGAAAGGCACCCCACTTGCGTGTAGGTCCGAACTTGGATGATCCGTCATACCGCAGCGTGGCTGTAGCAAAATACTTGCCCTTCCAGGCCCAGTCGGCACGCCCCAGATAAGACATCAGCGTGCTGGTGACAAAGTCGGAGGCCAGCACCGTCTTGTCCCTGGACGTCACTCCACCCAGGTACATATATCCGAAGTCGTCGTTGGGGAACCCATAGGCCGTGATCGTATTGTAATTCGATGTATTCTTTTGCATCGAAGCAGCTGCCAGGAAACTGAGCCGGTGTTGCCCAAAATTCTTTGTATAGCTGGCCGAATTATCCCACTGGAGATTGTACGTTTCCATCTTGTACTGGATCGCGTTCCCATGATTGCTATTCCGCTGATCCTGCCCCGTCGTGGTAGGCACATAGGTATATTGCTGTTCGTTGGAGACATCGGCGGAGAAAGAGCTCCGGATCGTGAGGTCTTTTATCGGCGTGACACTGATATAGGAGCTGGAAAGCAGCCGGTTGAGGTATTGGTTGTCTTTGATATACAAGCTCCGCAATGGGTTGTATTGATCGGAATTGATGATATCGGCATATTTCAGCACATAAAGCCCTGTGGTATCGATGGGCAGAAATGGGTTGGCGCTTACGGCACTCGGGAAAACGGAGGGATCGACCACATCCGTAATACTATGGGTAAAGGTCGTATACGTACCCACCTTCAGCCAGGATTTGACATTCTGGTCGACATTGATCCTCGCTCCCATCCGTTTGTAGTCGGCATTTTTCAGCAGGCCTTTCTGGTCGGTATAATTCAGGCTGAGATAATAGGTGCCTTTGTCCGAGCCGCCCGAAAAGTCAAGGGTATGATCCTGCGCCATACCACCCCGCGAAACAGCGTCCAGCCAGTTATAGGATTTACCCGAGGCATACGTCTGCTGCTCATAAGGGGAAAATACCTGGTTGTTGGAAGGGTTGGTGATCTGATTGATATATGCCTGGCGATCCGCGGTTGGAAAGGAGTCGATATGACCGTTGGCAAAAGCGTCCACCCGCAGGTTGTACAGCTGCTGCGCATTCATGAACTTCATCTTGCGCGCATACTCAGACCAGCTGATCCAGCTGTTGTAATTGACCTGCCCTGTATTCCTTTGTCCCTTTTTAGTGCTCACAAGCACTACTCCATTGGCGCCGCGCGAACCATAAATGGCCGTCGCCGATGCATCCTTAAGGACTTCCATAGAACCGATATCATCTGGATTGAGGGCATTCAGGTTGTCCCCGACGATGACCCCGTCTACGACATAGATCGGGGATACCCCGGCACTGAGCGAGTTATTCCCCCTGATCCTGATCGATGCCGCCGTACCGGGCTGAGCGCTGTTGACGACGTACACGCCGGCTACCTTTCCCTGGATAGCTGTGTTGATGTCCGAGGTCGGCGTCAGACCAATTGTCTTGGCATCGACGGTGGCAACGGAACCCGTCAGGTCATGTCGCTTGACCACCGCTCCCACGACAATGATCTCGTCGAGATTGGACGCACCGTTTTGCTCCATGTTTACAGAAATGGAGGCCCGGTTATTCACATCGACTTCAATGTCCGGATAACCCAGCGCATGGACGGTCAGCACGGCGCTTCCCGAAGGCACAGCGATCGTAAATTCACCCGCCGCATTGGCCGTTACAATGTTTTTAGGGTCCGACTTCAGCGTAATCTGAACGCCGGGAATGGGCTGGCCGGTACTTTTTTCCCGGACGGTGCCTTTAACAGTCAGACCACGCGTCTGACCCTGCGCATGGACCATACAGGTGCATGCGCAAAGCAGTAAGAAGAATAGATACTTTGTCATATGGAAGCTTTAGAGAGTTTAATTACCGCCCCACCGCCCGAAGCGAGGTGCAGCTTTATTTTTGTGTTTTGGTTCACTGTTCTTGTTTCGCTGTTATACGATTCTGCGTTGTTGTCGGCATCCGCGCCATCTTTGAGGATTTCGGCCCGATAGCTGCCCCCGGACAGGAAGGAAAGGTCGATGGTCACATCTCTTCCCGTCCAGTTCGTCATGGCGCCTACATACCAGCTATCGCCCTTGCGTTTGGCCAGAACGGCATACTCTGATAGTTTTGCCTCCAATACTTTTGTATCCTCAAACGATACTGGCACCGCCGACAAGAAGGCCATGATATCAGCATACTTGCGATATTCTTCGGGCGAGTCGCTCAATACAGCGAGGTACTGATCAAAGAGAATAAAAAGGGCCAGCTCATGACAGCGTGTGCCCATCGTAGTGGGCAGCCCTTTTGGGATCGGTACAAAAGCGGCCTTGCTCCGGTTGCGCATGGAACCAGGCGTATAGTCAAGGTCGCCGCTGAGCATACGGATGAAAGGGATCTGCAAATGATACATTGGGTTAGAAGTCGTATCCCATTTACTGCACTCCTCTCCCCGGACGGCTTCGAAGTTGATGACATTGGGATAAGTACGTTGCAGGCCCGTAGGCTTCGGCGATCCGTGGAGATCGACCAGCAAATGCCATTTGGCCGCTGCCGCAGCGATCTCTTCCTGCTGACGGATGATCTCCTGGTCATCCCGGTCAAAGAAGTCGACCTTGATTCCCCGTAAGCCCCATTTCCCAAAGGTCTCCATATAGTGATCCAGGTTGCCCATCAGGGAAGTGGCATTACACCATACCATGATGCCCACCTTTTTTTTCTGCCCATACTCTACCAGCTCCTTTATATCCACCCGCTGCGGCGTATCTAAATGATAGAAATTGCTCCAGCCGGCATCGATCAGCGTGTATTCCAGTCCATAAGCGGAGGCAAAGTCAATATAGTGTTCGTATAAACGTGTACTCCTGTTCTCCATCCCGGTGGGGAAACCCGCGTCTTTTACAATTGCATCATGCCACCATTCCCAGTCGCATTTACCCGGTTTGATCCAGGATACATCGCTGATCAATGACGGAGTGGCGAGCTTATAGATCAATTGATTGGTCAGTAAATTTTTGTCGTCATCCGACAGGATGATCACCCGCCAGGGAAAATTCCTGCTGCCCGATGTATTCGCGATATAATCTTCCCGCTCATTGACTTTTGTAGACATCCCCCAGTCTCCGCCATAAGGAGTCTCCTTTTTTGGATATGCCGCCCAGTATCCGTGAAAGCCAGCCGCCGGCTCATTTAACCCACCCGTGCTTCTCTTAAGGAACATTCCAGGATAATCGCGTACATCGGATTCTGCTACCACCACCTTCAATCCCTTATTGCTAAATAAAGCCGGCACAATGATATTGTCCGTATCGGCCACTTCGGAGATGCTGTTGTAAGCCGTGTACGGCAATTCCCAGGATGTGATTTTTGGCGTTACCGAAAGCAGCGCACTATAACTGTCATGCAGCACAATATTCGCCTCTTCAGCATTCACCTTCACTTCTCCGGGCAAAGCAGTGACCCATCGATAAGCCAGACCTTCGTTGTAAACTCTAAAAACAAGTGAAAAGTTAGAGTGAAAATCCATCCTTACTTCTTTATACTCATCCGTCAACCTGTCGAATTTCCCATAGAGCGGAGTTATAAATGATCTGACACTGTCCCTGCTTATCTTTTGGATGACAGCGTGATGTCCCAGCACATTGCCGTCGACAGTCATAGATATCGGCGACGCCTGGACTATTTCCCGTCCTTCATACCAGACACTGTATTTTACAGCATCTCCGACGGTGACGCGGACTTCCGTCTTTTTATCATTGGAAACAAGCGTGACGGCCTGTTCGGCCCGGACCAGCTCAAAGACGGCACTCTCGTAATCGTTGTACATATCGAAGCTGACACCCTGAGTCATTAAATACTCACCGCTAAGCTGCTGACCTTCATAGGCCGATATACGGCTATAAGAACCCTTATTAAGCTCTTTGAATACATATTGTGCATTGGGTTCTAAACCTTTCAAACGAAGGGTCACCCTGTTCCCGGTAATGCTTTTCTTGATCTGGTAAGCAAACACAATAGCCCTGGTCTTGTCTTCTTTGACATAGGCCAGCGCAGCCCGGTCGCCATTGTATACTGCCGGGTCTCCCGCATATGGCGATATTAAACGATACAGATCGCCATGTAACACTACGTCCCTTATTTCCTTATATGTCTGAATGGCGTCCCGCGAGAATTTTTTATCAGCTTCCGTCATCTGGTTCGGCTGAAGGTCCATACCCAATTTTCCTGCCATCGCGACGTCGAACCGGAACTTCAGCGACTCCGTCCTTCCTGTGATGCCATTGGGGATATTGGATACATGTGAAACCAGGCCGATGGAAGGGAAAAAATATTCCAGTCCCCACTGGATACGGAGCCTGTCTGCGGCATCGGTATTGTCGCTGGGCCAGTATTCCTGGAAATAAGGCATCGTGGCATAATCGATGCGACCGCCGCCGCCTGAACAGACCATCATCGTAACATCCGGGAACTTTTTTCTCAGTCTTTCCATTATCTGCAGGAGTGCGCGCGGATAGTCGATAAAAAGATGCGTCTGCCTGTCCTTTCCAAGATAATGTGAGCCGGGATTCGTGATATACCGGTTACAGTCCCATTTGATATAGCTGAGGCCTTTGTTTTCGCTAAGAAGCCGGTCGATGCTGGAATAGACATATTCCACCACCTGCGGGTTGGAAAGATCGAGGATCAGCTGATTGCGTTGCAGATTAAGCTCCCTGTTAGCGGCGCTGATCGCCCAGTCCGGATGTTTTTCGTACAGCTCGCTCTTTGGATTGACCATTTCGGGTTCGATCCAGATGCCGAACTTCAAATGGTTCTCCTGGCAGGTCCGGATAAGCCAGGGAATGCCATGGGGTAGTTTCTTTGTATTGACCTGCCAGTCACCCAGTCCGGCGTCGTCGTTGTTGCGGGGATATTTATTCCCGAACCAACCGTCGTCAAGAAGAAAGATCTCAAAACCCATTTCACCGGCTGACTTGATGATGGTGCCCAGCTTTTCTTCATTAAAGTCGAAATAAGTAGCTTCCCAGTTGTTGAGCAGGACGTCCCTGGACCCGTATCCGTCACGAATGCCATATTTTCGGGCCCAGCGGTGAAAATGCCGGGTGATGGCGCCGGCTCCTTCCGCGCTATAGGTATATAAAAGGTCCGGGGTACGGAAAACGGTGTTGGCAGGCAGGGCATATTGCGACCCATAAGGGTTCATGCCACAGAGTACATTCAGTTTTTGCTGGTCGTCCACGTCGAATTTCAGCTGCCAGTTGCCGGGCCATGCAAGTGTTGCGCCGATGACCTCTCCGTTGTCTTCCTGCAATTTTTCATTCAGCGAGAGTAAGAAGGAAGGGTTGCTTCTTTGATTGACACGGACCCCCAGCTTCGAGTCGATGATCTTTTCCCCCTGGTGCAGTTGGGTTTCGACCAGGTTGAATTCATTAATAAAGTTGCCGTAATAATAGGTCAGATAATAGGCGGGGGAATAAAAAGAAAGTCCGGCAGAAGCAAAATCATATAAGGTGACGAGACCCTTTTCCTGGTGTTGTATTTCCGTCCATTGCCGGATCACGTCCTCATTGACGTAGGCCTTGTAAAAAAGTGTGACCTCCACGGGATAATAGCTGTCCTTCAAATGAATGGTAGTCAGCACGATGCTGTCCCCCAAACGGGTCACCGCATGATCGGTATATATCAGCCGGGTCGTCAGGTTCCCATCGCTGTGTGTCAGCCGCAGCGCTACTTCCCGGCCTTCCTGCCCCTCGCCATAGGCAGAGTAGACGGTCTCGCCGTCATTGGACAACAACGGCAATCTTTCAGTCGGTCGCTGCCGGCCGTAATAGACCTGTTTTAGTTGATTTTCCTTGTCGGTGCTCAGCAACAGGAGGTTGTTGCGGGTTTCGATCCGTATGACCGGAAGGGTCTGAGAGAAAGCAGTAGTGATAGTCGACAGTGTTAACAACAGCACACTGACAAGTGATCTTGGCATTACAATCGCTTTATTACAGCTCAAAGCTCGCTAGACTTCGAAATAGAAAGAATAGTATTTCTTACGAAAAAGATGGATTATTTTCTGGTTTTCTTAATTTGCAATAAATTCCTTGTGACTGTGCAAAAAACCAAACACCGCAAACGCCAGGGTTTCGATGGCCAACGGTTGATCGTTCTCCCGAAGAAGATCATGACCGACTTCCTGACCCTTGATCCGGTGACAAAACAGATCTTCATTACAGATATCGGTTACTATCCCAGGGCTAAGTTTCACTATGTCGACCGCCCCGGGGGCAGCAGCCAGCATATCATTATTTACAACGTGGAAGGCAGCGGCTGGATAGAGACCAGCAAGAAAAGAGTAGCCGTCGCACCCTCCCAGTTCATCGTCATTCCCGCAGGCACGCCGCACAAATATGCAGCCAATGAGGACGACCCATGGACTATCTACTGGTTCCATTTTAAAGGGGAGCTGGCCGCCTATATCATCGAGCTGATCCAGCAGAACGCGAAGAACTACAAACCGGACCTCTCTTACAATGAGAACAGGATCAAGTTATTTGAAGAAATGTATGCCAATCTGGAAAAGGGTTATAGCAGCGATAACCTGCGTTATGTGAACATGATCTTTTATCATTTCCTTTCTTCTCTTTTGTATGAGGACAAATTCAATTCCACAGAAAATAAAAAGGAAACCGATGTCATCGAACTGACTGTCGAGCTAATGCAGAAAAAGATCCATACCGTAGTAAGCCTCCAGGAACTGGCGGCTTTCGCCGGTTTATCCGTCTCCCATTTCTCGGCTGTCTTCCGGGAGCGCACCGGCTATTCCCCTATTGAATATTTCAATCACCTAAAGATCCAGAAGGCCTGTCAATATCTTTTATTTACCGGCATGACCGTAAAAGAAGCCGCGGTCAGCCTGGGCATCGAAGATCAGTATTATTTTTCCCGGATGTTTTCGAAATTGATGGGATTATCGCCCGTGGAGTATCGCAAAAGGAATAAGACAGGAAAATAATTATTTTACCTGCTGACTCCCGGCTTGCAGCCTTCTCAAAAAATAGTATTTTGCAGTATATGCCTCAATACTCCTTTTTTGACAGAGACATGAGCTGGCTGACTTTCAACTACCGGGTACTGGAAGAAGCTGCCCGGGAGCAGACGCCCCTGTTGGAAAAAATAAGCTTTCTATCTATTTACTGCTCCAATCTCGATGAGTTCTACCGAGTACGCATTCCCGCACTCGCGGCCCTGCAAAAGATAAAATCGACAAAAGACATCTATGTTTCCGCGCAGGGCGTAAAATTGTTAACACAAATTTCATCCCGTCTCGACAGCCAGCTGGAACATGTCGGTCAGCTGCTGAAAGGCCATGTCCTGCCCGCTCTTACGGCGAACGGTATCCGGTTTATATATTCCGAACCCATTCCACCCGCGGTACAGGCCGCCACCAAAAATTATTTCTTTACGCAGTTGTTGGCCTTTCTTCAGCCGGTATACCTGAACCATGAAAACGACAATTTTTTCCCCGAAAACGACAAGCTCTATTTCCTGGTCGTCATTAGCGACAGCAAGACTGGGGAGCAGATGGTCATATTAAATATCCCATCCGACGGCCTGCCGCGGTTTTACGAGACGACGGCGGCCGATGCCCGTTATATCCTGTTCATCGATGACATCATTCGGGAGAATATGGCCTTTATCTTTCCGGACACAACGATCAGTGGTATTTATAGTTTTAAGATCACCAGGGATGCCGAGCTCGATCTGGAAGACGAATTCGAAGGTGACATCGCCGAAAAAATAGAAAAGAAGCTGGCAAAAAGAGATGCCGGCCTGGCTACCCGGTTTCTGCATGAACCCGGTATCCCGCTGCGCAGCCTGGAAACGCTGGTCCGGCGGCTCAGGCTAGACCGGGCCTCTCTTGTTTCCGGGGGCCGGTATCACAACATGCGGGACCTTTCCAGCTTCCCGGTAAAGGACAAAACATTGTCGTATATCCCTTGGCCTGCACTCCGGCAAAAAGAGAACGAACACTATAGCTTCTTAAAGACAATAATGGAAAAGGACAAGCTCCTGCATGTCCCCTACGAAATTTATGATCCGGTATTACGCTTCTTCAACGAAGCGGCCATTGATCCCGCAGTCGGGGAGATTTATCTGACCATGTACCGCGTTGCAAAAGACTCGCGTATCGTTCATGCGCTGATCAGCGCCAGCCGCAACGGAAAGAAGGTCACCGTCTTTGTAGAATTGAAGGCCCGCTTTGACGAAGCCAATAACCTGCGCTGGGCCGGCAAAATGAAAGAGGCAGGTGTAAAGATCATCTATAGTATTCCCACCCTGAAGGTACACGCCAAAATAGGGCTGGTGAAAAAAATTGTCGACGGACGGGTCCATTATGCCGGTCTGCTGGCCACCGGCAACCTCAATGAGAATACCGCCCGTTTTTATACCGACCATATTCTGCTCACCGGTCAACATGACCTGATGAGAGAGTTGGAGCTCTTGTTTATTTTTCTCTCCAAACGCAAGGATCCCCGCAAAACAGAGAGAATAGCGTTTCAGCATTTACTTGTCGCACAGTTCAATCTCCTGGAGCGTTTTATCTCGTTGATCGACCGGGAGATAGCCAATGCCCGCCAGGGAAAACCCGCTCATATCACCATCAAGATGAACAACCTGGAAGAAGAGGTGCTCATCGGTAAGCTTTATGAAGCATCACAGGCCGGAGTTCGCATACAGCTGCTTGTCAGAGGGATCTGTTGCTGTATTCCCGGTGTCGAAGGCATGAGCGAAAACATATCCATCAAACGAATTGTCGATCGCTATCTTGAACACGGCCGCGTATTTATCTTTCACAACGACGGCCGTGAGGAGATCTTCCTGGGTTCCTCCGACTGGATGAACCGGAATATCTACCGGCGCATCGAAGTCTGTTTCCCGGTTTATGAACAGGCGCTGAAAGAAGAGATCAGCTCCATCATCCGCCTGCAGCTGGCGGATACCCTCGCCGCTGTTGAGATGAATGCGAACTCGGAAAATGTAGCGGTCGACCCGCCGCTTACTCCCACCACCCCCCAGGGTGATCCGCCCCTCCGCTCGCAGGAAGCCATCTATCAATACCTTGTCAAAATACGCACCTAATAAATTGTTGCCATGAGAACCCTCTACTTTACCTGTTTGATCTTTTTATTGATCACCGGCAGCGGTTGCATGCTGCTAAGCGACCCGCTTCCGCATCTATGGTTTTATACCTATAGTCAGGGAGGCGAGACGGACAGCTTGCTAAACCCCACAAGCTTTCTTCAACTGCGCCAGGACGGAACATATACCCGCGACTTTGGCCGGTTTGATTATGGCACCTGGGTCTATAAGGACAAGGTGCTTAATCTTAACGATCGCGCAGGCGGCGTCACCAATATCAATGTATTCCCGGTAACCAGCGTCGGCCCCAAAGAAATGCAGCTGGACCTGGGAGGGGGCAAGACCGGTTTCTTTGAAAGCCAGCCTCTTACGGCTGCGACATCCGCAGAAGACCCTTTTTCCGGGCAGAACAATCAATGGCGTATACCCGCCGCGCATAAAGAAAATGAGGAGCAGATAAAAAAACGGCTCTTCAACCATTGCCAGTTTTGGGAAACCTATTTTACCTGGGCTTTAAAAAATGAGCTGTCGACCATTGACGTTAGAAGTACGCCGACCGCCATTAAAATATATGGGAATGGATTTGGGCTCAAGCCTTTCGAGGAACTGCCGCCCCGATGGAAGGCCTGTTTCTTTGATGCCGATGATTGCCGGAAAGCCAACGACATGATCCAGGACATCTTTCAACACCGTAATATTGCATGGGCCCATACGGATAACAAATACAAGCTTTTTATCAGCGCCTTTCAGCAATTAAAACGTTATCTTAGGTAATTCATGTAACGCATATGAAACGTATTCAATCGATTGACATTGCCCGTGGCCTGGTCATGGTGATCATGGCGATAGACCATGCAAGAGACCTGCTTCACGTCGATTCATTAACGCAGAGCCCGACGGATCTGGCCACTACTACCCCCATCCTTTTTTTCACCCGCTGGATCACCCATCTCTGCGCGCCTTCCTTTGTATTCCTATCCGGGATATCGGCGTGGCTATCGGTTAACCGTCAACGGACGGCGCCAGGAAAGCCAGGAACGCCAGGGACGGCAGTAACGCCAGGTACGCCAGGGTCTTCCATCCGCCGTCATTTCCTGATCAGGGGGATCTGGCTGATCATCCTCGAATTCACCATTGTGAATTTTGCCTTATGGTGGGATATTCATTTTAGGATCATCATGTTCCAGGTGATCGCAACCATCGGATTTGGGTTTATAGCCCTGGCCTTTCTTTACAGATTGCCCCCAAAGATCCTGGCAGGCATCGGACTGCTGATCATTTTTGGCCACGACCTTCTTTCACAGGTAATGCTACCGGTCGATCAAACCGCGCGTATCCTTCTTTCTCTGTTCTTTTCCAATGGTTTATTTCCTATCACTCCTAATTTCTCCTTGCTGATAGCCTATCCCGTCATTCCCTGGCTGGGGATCCTTCTGACAGGATTTGCGGCGGGCCGTATATTCGAAATGCCTGCCGAAAAGAGAAAAAAACTGCTCCTTCGTGCAGGCTTCGCCGCTATCGGGCTTTTCCTCCTGCTTAGACTGGGGAATTTTTATGGCGACCCTGCCCCATGGACTGTACAGCGTAACCGGATCTATTCCGTGCTGTCTTTCTTCAATGTGTCGAAATACCCGCCTTCCCTTTTATACACGCTGATCATGCTGGGGCTGCTTTTCCTGTTTCTCGCCTTCCTCGAAGGAAAAGGGGGTGTCGTTGGGAGGATCCTGGGAGTCTTTGGCAAAGTGCCGCTGTTCTATTACCTGGTCCACTGGTATGTCCTGCGTTCCGCTATGTTCATCATGGTCTTTGCAGAAGGCTTTCATATACGGGACCTGCTCTTCACGCCGTTTCAGTTCGGACGACCGGCGAAAGGATCGGGCTTGCCGCTGGCAGGCGTCTATGCGGTGTGGTTAGCTATCGTCGTGTTGCTTTACCCCTTATGCCGATGGTATGGGCAATACAGGGCAGCTCATCCCGAAAAGACCTTGCTAAGATATTTGTAGGCCCTATTTCGCCAGATGTTTCGTAAACCCCCACCCGATCAGTTTTTCGTACGCAGCCCATACCTCATCAGGGATATCCTGGGGTATTTGAAACCCCTTTTCGGGATAGATCCGGATGCGCTGGAGGTCTCCGACCATAATATCGATGACCCGCTCCACAGGGATCTCTGGTGTGGGATAGTCTTCAAAAGCTATCTGCGGGGAAGTGACGATCAATTCCTTGTCCGGCCAGTGTTTCTTAAAAGTGGCATAGCTGCGTCTTTCCATATAGGGTTTCTGCACCAAAAGGAAACTATGGGGATGGAGTCCTTTTTCTTCCAGGAGCTGACCCGTATACTGAATATTCTCCCCGGTATTCGTGGATTGATTCTCGATAAAAATGGCTTCCGCGGGCACTCCTTTGTCCAGGGCGATACGGGCGAACTGATCCGCCTCCGGCACTTTCCAGATGCCCTTTGTGACATTCCCCAGTCCCCCCGAAAAAATAAGTATGGGAGCCAGGCCCTGTAAATATAGCTCCGCACCCCGGTCGGCCACCCGAAGGTCATGACTTCCCAGCACCAGGATACAGTCCGATGGGACAGGGGTATGGTACAGATGGTGATAGTCCCACAATTTCCTTGCTTCTACGAGTATTTCCGGAGTGATCATAAAGGAGGAATAAGTTAAGTCACCTTGGTGAATGGACAAAGATAATTGGTATAACTTTGAAAATAAAGCAATTCATGATCGTCCGGGACCTCCACCACCTGGCCCATTTCTTCCCCGGCGGGCAGTTGCCGGCCTTCTCCGATCATATGCTCTTTACTGCCCCGATCGCAGGATCCGGGCAGTACCCAGCACCCGGACCATCCGAAAAGAGAGGTACCCGGCTCAACGAGTTTATTGCCAGACCCGGGATCTTTACGGTCCTGACGGGCAGCGCCCAATTTACCCTCAACAATAGAAAGGAAACCCTGGACAATGGGCAATTTTTATTGATCAACCAGGGTAGCCGGGTTTCGATCACCCTTTCCCAACCCGATGTGCAGGTTTCCGCTTTTCGATCGGACGTAAAGCCGCTGTTCTTGTTCTTTCATACAGGGATGCTGCAGGCCGCGCTGGACAGAAAAGGAGCCGACCTGGTCTGGCTCGAACGAGTGCATCCTCTGAAGGGCATATTACAGGAAAGATTGGATTGGATCATCCGGTTGGGGAACAGTTGCGCCTCCTTCAGCGCATTGAAGGCGGATGGTCTTATCAGAAGCTTGATGGAGGAACTGGTCAGTGAAGCCGTGGCTACAAACCTCCTGTCAATGTTATTACCCGTAGTCAAACGCACGACCCGTATCGATTTGATCCAACGCCTGTCCCGGACCCGGGAATGGATCCAGGCGAATTATGCAGCCCCTGTTACGCTGGGCGATATGGCCGCAGTGGCATCTCTGAATAGCCAGCATTTTCTGTGTTTGTTCCGGGACTGTTATGGCATCACACCACACCGGTTCCTCACCAATACGCGACTGGAAGCTGCAAGACATTTATTATTATCTTCCGGAGAAACCGTTTCCTCCATCTGCCGACAGACCGGATTTGAAAGTCTTTCTTCTTTCAGTGGTTTGTTTCGGTTACGATTTGACCAGTCCCCTTCTGTCTACCGCTTCAAAATCCAAGATAGGCACAAAGCCTTTTTGTGAATAACTTGATTTCCGCAGGAATGTATTTGTCTTACATTTATTTCTCACGAGATTATAGCAGCGTTATGACAACTAAAAACAAGGTTCTAAATATAGAAGATCATCCTATAGTTATTGTTTCGCATAATAACGAAGATTATATTTCTCTTACCGATATGGCCCGAAGCCAAATGGAAGAGGTCGTTATCATTAAATGGTTAAGCCTAAAGAACACGATCGAATATGTGGGGGAATGGGAGGCAATGTATAACCCTGGTTTTAATTATACCGAATTCGGTACAATTAAAAATGCGGCCGGCGGAAACAATTTTGTACTATCTGTAAAACAGTGGATAGAACATACTGGGGCAATTGGCTTAACCGCTAAAGCCGGCAGATATGGCGGGACATATGCGCACAAGGATATTGCCTTTCATTTTGGTATGTGGATCAGTCCCAAATTTCAATTGCTTTTGGTTAAAGAATATCAGCGCCTCAAAAAAGAGGAAGGCGACCGCCTTAAATTAGAATGGAATCTGCAGCGGACACTTGCTAAAGTAAACTATCGCATCCACACAGATGCGATAAAAGAAAGCCTGATACCTAAGTCACTTACTAAACTGCAAATAAATTTTATCTATGCCACTGAAGCGGACATGTTGAATATGGCGCTATTCGGCAAAACAGCAAAACAATGGAGAGATGGCAATCCAAAGGCAGAAGGCAATATCCGTGACGAAGCTTCCTTGGAGCAACTGGTTGTGTTATCTAATTTAGAAAGCATTAACTCGGTATTGATTAAACAAGCGCTCTCCCAATCCGAGCGTCTGCAACGATTGAATGAAATAGCTATTGCACAGATGCGTTCTCTTTTAGCCAATCCAGTGGTCAAAAAGCTTACGCAATAATTATATTCTACGCCGTGATCACATTCGTCAGCTCCACTTTACGATTGCGCAGATCAAGCCCTCCTTCCAGCACCGACTTCAGGTTGGTGAGATAAAAGATCCAGCCCTTCGAATCATCTACAAAATGTTTCACTCCTGCCTCATCATCGGGTAGCCCGCTTTCCACCAGCTCTACAATGGTCTCTTCGTATTCCGTATGCAGGCTGATGCTGACCTGGCAACCCAGGGAGAATGTAAACGCAAAATGATTGGAGCCATTGGCGGCGGTAATAGTACCCCGTTCTACCACGTCATCGGAATATCCAAACCAGTACCATTCATAGTGGTCATCATTCAGAATGGCCTTCCGCAGGAACCAGGACTCCAGGCCTGCCTGCGACGACCAGGCAGCATAGGCCTTTTCGATCGGCACGCGGATATTCACCCGCAGCCGGAATTCGCTCCATTGATTTTTCATGTTTTTTGACAATTTTACAAATTGCCGGCCGCAAAGCATTCTCGAAAATGGAGAAAAATGCAAAAGGCCGGTCAAAAACCGGCCTTTTATTATGCCTGTAAAGACAATTATATGATTTCGTGCTCTTCCAACCCTTTTGGCGTGGCAACCAGCAAAGTGCCCTGGGTGTATTTTTCGTCGTGCTGGCTTGCATCGAGACCTTCTTCTTCCTCTTCGCGGCTAACACGCAGCGGAACGATGAAATTGATGAATTTGAAGATGGCATAAGAAACTACAAAGCTGTACGTAACAGCGATGAGCATCGCCTTCATCTGGATGAAGAAGAAAGATGGGTTGCCGTACAAAAGACCGTCGGCGCCGCCAGCCTTGTTAACCGTGGTAGTAGCAAACACACCGGTCAGCAGCATCCCTACGATACCACCGAGACCGTGACAGGGAAACACATCCAGGGTATCGTCCAGTACAGTCTTGGTAGCTTTGAAATGAACGGCCATATTGGAAATGATCGCGGCCAGTACGCCGATGAAGATACTCTGAGGAATAGCGACATATCCCGCAGCCGGGGTAATAGCGACCAGGCCTACTACCGCACCTACACAGAAGCCAACTACAGAAGGTTTCTTGCCTCTCAGGACATCGAAGAACATCCAGGAAAGACCGGCTGCAGCAGCTGCCGTATTTGTGGTGGAGAAGGCGGAGACGGCCAGGGTATTGGCGCCAAAAGCAGATCCGGCGTTGAAGCCAAACCAGCCAAACCACAACAGCCCCGTACCGATGAGTACATAAGGTATATTGGCAGGATGCGTCTCCTGGTTATCGATATGACTTTTTCTGCGTTTGAGAACCAGCGCCCCGGCCAGGGCCGCGCAACCGGCAGAGATATGTACCACTGTGCCGCCGGCAAAATCAAGGGCGCCCATCTTGGCTAAGAACCCATCGGGATGCCAGCTCCAATGCGCCAGCGGAGCGTATACCAGAAGACTGAACAGCACCGTGAACAGCACGTAAGCGGAAAAACGCATCCGCTCGGCGATCGCTCCCACTACCAGCCCCGGCGTGATGATAGCAAACATCAGCTGGAACATGGAGAACAAAGATTTGGGAATAGTTGAAGCAGGGCCCCAGGGTTGTCCCGTGGCAACGCCTTTATAAAAGAAATGGGTCAGCGGATTTCCGATGATCCCGTGAATAGACTCCCCAAAACAAAGGCTGTATCCTACGACGATCCACAATACCCCTACTACACCGGCAGCCACCACACTCTTCATCATCGTGGAAAGAACGTTCTTGCGATTGACCATCCCGCCATAAAAAAATGCCAGGGCAGGCGTCATCAGGAACACCAGAGCCGTTGCTATCAGTATCCAGGTGATGTCCGCCTGGTTGTACTTGCTTTCATCAACGGTGGCTTTTACACTTGGTACAAATATGGCCCCGATGGCTACTGTAACCAGCAGGAAGAAGGGTAGGAATCTTTTAAGAGTGATTTTGGTCATTGTCTGCAGGGTTTCATATTAATAATAAACTAATACGTTTAATAACAGTATAAAGATACTGAAAGTTTATAATTCAAGGAGTCAAAATCAAATTATCAATAATTACTATGTTTATAAATTACGACCACATAATACTAATCGTCAGACAGTTGCAAAAACTAACCTCAAAAAACTGTTTATAAATTTTTATCGTTTCTTCATAAAAACGCACCCTTAATTAAATATTCTTTATTATTTAGATCATATAAACCTGCTCATTTTGACAAAAAAAAACCTCCCGATATGATATTCGGTCAAAAACCAGCCCGGATATCGGGCATCATATCCGGCATCCTTATCTTGTAGCGGGTCATCCCGGAAAAATGATCTTCTTCTTTTAGGAACTGATGATCTTTTTTGCTGATCCAGTAGGTTTCTGAATAGACAACGCCCTGCTCCGTCTCCTCGCTATGCAACATCCAGCAGTCCGTCTGCTGCCCATCTAGCAGCCTTATCTTCTCGCTTCCCGTCACGGTATAGCGGATATACTTGGGCACGCTGTAGCCGGCATCATAAAAATTTATTAAAAAGACTTTGCCTTCGGCCAGAGGCAACATTTCGAAAGTCTCGATATCCAGGTTCCAGTTATAATTGGGTTCGGCAAAAGCCAGACTAAAGTCTTTACGCACGTTGCCTTCCACGCTGTCAGGCCCCTTTATACCATCGGCAGCCCAATTATATGCATTGAGTTTTCCCTTCACCAGTTCCTTGTGATACAAAGGCGCAAAGTCCCCCGCTGCATTTATCGAGTAAACAGACCTGTAGGTGGCCGTATCGCTGCCATACCATTGCTGATTTATGACAAAGACATCCTTTCCCTGCTGTTTTTCGATACTTATGTCCCGTAACCAGTACCAGAAGCTTAACTGACGGTTTGTTTTAGGGTTCTGATAACAAAGCAGATATTGCCGGAGCCCCGGCTTCAGCACCCGGACGATCAACCCCGCTTTACCGGGCCGGATCGTATCACCGATTGGCTGGGCGACGACATGCTGACAGAACAGCAACAGGATCAGTGTAAGAAAAAGATAGAACAGACGCATGATGGGTAATTTTATACAGCGAATTTCTGTCTCCCGCCCGCTCGTCGCAAATACATTCAACCAAAGCCGCTGTATTTTTAACCGCCTGTGCCCCAACGCAAGCGTTGAAGCATATCTCCCAATCGTTGAAAATCTCCGCGCGTCCGCCCGAAATCATAGTACTTTTGGACATGCGCATTTTTTTCCGGAACGCAACCCCATTTCAATTGCAGCTCCTCATCTGGGGGATGCTGTTCCTTCTCAATTTCCTCTCCTATCTGCCGATGGATGGTGTCGCACAGGCCCTGACCTATAGTTTGACGAATAGTCTGTTCTACGCCATTATCATCTATGGTAATATCTCATTCTTATTTCCATACCTGTATGAAAAGGGCAAGGTCGCGGTCTATGTCCTGGTCACCATCGTCCTGCTGGTGGCGATCGGGGCCGCCCGCACCATCCTGTCTATTTCGATCTACAATCATTATTTTTCGAAAGGCAAGCCCGAGGCTTTAACGATCCAAAGCTCCTTTTACTATATCCTCTCCGGTCTCGTCATTTACCTCCTGAGCTTTGTCTTCCGCATAGCGCTGGCCTATTTCAAGCTAAAACGACAGGCGGCACAGATGCTCGAACAAAAGAGCCAGGCTGAGCTGAATCTCCTCAAGTCCCAGGTCCAGCCCCATTTTCTCTTCAACACCCTTAACAACATCTACTACGAAGCCTACCGGGAAGCACCCCGCACCGCCCTGCTGATCGGCCGCCTTTCCGATATCATGCGCTACTTCGTCGATGAAAGCCCAAAAGAAAGAGTAACGCTTTCTACCGAAATAAAATTCCTGGAGAATTACATCGCGCTGGAGGAAATACGCATACGCCATGGTGTGAAAGTCAACTTCGATAAGAGTTATGAAGGCGACCCCCTTCTGCCCCCCATGCTGCTGATGACCTTTGTGGAGAACATCTTCAAACACGGCATCGATCGCGGCGCCATCGGCAACCATATCTGTCTTTCCCTGTCGGTAAAAGAGGGGTTCCTCTTATTCAGTACCGAAAATGCCCTGCACAAAAACCCTCCTTTTTTCGGCAAGGAAGGATTTGGATTAAAAAACCTGCAAAAACGTCTTACCTTGTTGTATGAGAACCAGTTTGAGCTAAGCATCACTCGTACTGAGACCTGTTTCCAGGCCCGTCTTAAAATTCCGCTCACCCAAATCTCAACTCCGCTGGTATGAATCTGAGTTGCCTCATCGTGGATGACGAACCCAATGCGGTAGATCTGCTGGAAATGTTTATCCGGCAGAATACAGCATGGGACCTGCTGGCCAAATGTTATGACGCCCGCGAGGCCCTTGCTTTCCTGAAAACCAATACGGTCGACCTCATTTTCCTGGACATCAACATGCCCCACCTTACCGGGATGGAAATGGCGGCCTTGCTGCCAGCTTCGACGTCTATCGTCTTTACCACCGCCTATTCCGAATATGCCGCAGAAAGTTATTCTTTCCAAACCATCGACTATCTGCTAAAGCCTATCACGCTAAAAAGATTTTATGCAGCCCTGCAAAAGATCGAAGCCTTTTTTGCCCGACCCGGAGTTTTACCGGAAGCATCCGCTCCGGTCGCATCAGCTGCGCCAGCAGGCCAGCTGACGGCTCAGTCTGAAGAAGACTATTTCTTCATCAAATCCGGCAGAATGCTGTATAAAGTCCTGTTAAAAGATATTCTCTATTTCGAAGGCGAAAAAGAATATGCCCGCGTAGTCACCAAAGACCAGAAGCTTCTCATCTACCGGCGTCTCAAAGACATTGAAGAGCAGCTGTCCTCATCGTTCGCCCGGGTCCACAACTCTTATATCGTCAACCTGGCAAGGCTGGACGCCATAAAGGACAATCATGTGTTCATCGGCACCAAACAGATCCCTATAAGCGAGAAGTTCCGCGAGGTTTTTATGAACAGGATCAAACAACGAGTATTTTAACCTATTTTTTCCCCTCTTTTTACGCTAATTGCCGATCTTACACGTTATAGAACATCAACGAAGATCTATGTCCAAACTCATTCGTATTTTCTGGATACTCTTTTTTACTGGTCTAATCAGCTTTATCACCCTGATCGCACTCATCAACTGGGGCGTATTCGGCCAGCTACCCTCCTTGCACGAGCTGGAAAATCCCTCCCTCGTGCTTGCCTCCGAGGTGTATGCCGACGATGGAAGCTCGATGGGAAAATACTATACCGCCAAGGGCAACCGTATCCATGCAGATTACAAAGATATTTCCCCCAATGTGATCCATGCCCTCGTCTCCACAGAAGACGAACATTTTTATGACCATTCAGGCATCGACGGAAAGGTCATAAAAATGTTCGTCCTGAAATTCGGCAGGGATGGCGGCGGCAGCACCATTACCCAGCAGCTGGCGAAGAACATGTTCAACGGAGAAGGGTCGCACAACCGCCTCAGCCGTGTCATTCAGAAGCTCAAGGAATGGATCATCTCCGTCAGGCTCGAACGTAATTTTACGAAAGAAGAGATCATTACCCTTTACCTGAACGACGTCTCTTTCAGTGACAATGTCTATGGTATCCGCGGAGCAGCACGCACCTTCTTCCAGAAGGATCCCGGCGACCTCACCGCGGATGAAGCCGCTGTGCTGGTAGGCATGGTCAACAACCCCACCCTTTTCAACCCACGCAAAAATCCAAAGGCCGCTACCGAAAGACGCAACGTCGTGCTCAACCGCCTCGCGTCCCATCAGTTCCTTACCGAAGCGGAGGCCACCGCATTAAAAGCAAAACCCATCAACCTCGGCCACTACCGGAAGCTGGATGAGAACAATGGTCTGGCCCCATATTTCCGCGACATCCTGCGGGGAGATCTGAAAAAATGGTGCAGCGAGCATACGAACCCGGCCACTGGTCAGCCCTTCAATCTCTACCAGGATGGTCTGAAGGTCTATACGACCATCAATCCCCGTATGCAGGCCTATGCCGACGAAGCCGTCGCCCATCAGATGCCTATCCTGCAAAAGATGCTGGACGCTCGTACCGCCATCAAAAAAGGAGAGGTCTGGCAGGATCACGCAAACATCCTGGATGCCGCCATGCACAGCAGCGAACGGTGGCGCAGCGGCGAAGAAGCAGGAATGTCCGACGCCGCCCTCGCGGGTAGCTTCAACACCCCGGTTAAGATGAAGGTTTTCGCCTGGACGCCAACCCACGAGAAAGACACCGTGATGACACCGATGGATTCGATCAAATATCACCGGCAAATGCTGGAGACAGGCTTCATGGTCATGGACCCCCTCTCTGGCGCCGTAAAAGCCTGGGTCGGCGGCATCGACTTCAAGACCTATAAGTTCGACCACGTCAACCTCTCCACGAAACGGCAGGTAGGCAGCTCCATCAAGCCCTTCCTTTACAGCCTCGCCATCGAAGACTTTAACTTCACTCCCCAGACAGAATGTGATGCCGTCCAGCAATATTTTCCGGAATACAACGCCTACGTACCCGCGAAGGCACGGCCCAATGTCAGCGGCACCCGAACGATGGCGACAGGTCTGACCTGGTCCATCAATGAAGTGGCGGCCTATATCATGAAGTCGTTTGGTCCCAAAGGCCCCGAACGCTTTGCAGAATTCCTCAAGCAGATAAATATCCCTACCTCCGTCCAGCCCTTCCCTTCCATGGCCCTCGGGGCCTGCGAGCTTTCCCTGTACGAGATGATGAGTGGGTATACCATGTTCCCAAGCGGCGGCTTTAATGCCCAGCCTTATTATATTTCCCGGATCGAGGACAAACACGGCAACGTACTGGCGGACTTTACTTCCAAACAAAAGGAAGTGCTCAACCAGGTCACCGCCTATACCATGGCCCGCATGATGCAGGGCCCCGTAGACTTCGGGACGGCAAAAGGCCTGCGTGAGCGGATAGGCGTCGCCGAGATGGGTGGAAAGACAGGCACCACCAATGACAACTCTGATGCCTGGTTTATGGGATATACACCCCAGTTGCTCGCGGGAGTATGGGTAGGCTGCGACGACCGCTTCATACATATGGGCGCCGGTGTCGGCGACGGCGGTCAGGCTGCCCGCCCCATCTGGGAATATTTCTTCGACAAAGCTCTCGCCGATAAAACCCTCGGACTAAATCGCAATGCCCGTTTCGCCAAACCGGATAGCGTCCCGCCCGGAAGCCTCTATGCCAGCGGCGACGGGATCATCGAAAAAATACCCCCTCCGGGAGCGGAAGGAGTAGACCAGGGTAATGGCAGCGCAAGCCAATATGCCGATACCAGCACAAAAGCCCGATCGAGCCAATATTAGAAAATTCCCAAATGACCGGTCAATAATCATTCGAATTAAATGGCACTTTGGGCTGGAACTGTTCGAAGTCGTCAAAAGTAGAATTGCTGCCGCTAAAACCAGATCCCAAAAAGCTTGATCCTCCGATGGTAAATGATACGGCGCCGGTCCGGGGCGCCTTCGGATAAGCCGTACGACGACTCCACCGGTCGCTGGCAAAATCATAGGCCCAGGTAGACAGCTGCATGGTCCCATTGCTGCCCGTCGTCAGGAACGCCTGGTCGCCATTGACAAATGCCGTCGCCTGATCCCGCACGATATCCGAATACCCGTCATCCCAGGTGTCGGGATCGGTATTGGTGATATTGGCCAGCTGATGCCAGGGTACGGCCTGCGACGGATCAAATGACCACATATCCCTCACCATAACATTATTGTTGGACCCCGTCACGATATAGGCTTTGTCCTTGTAAATGAGGGCTACAGCCCCTCTGCGTTTGGAGAAATTACCGGAAGTCCCTGTCGTCAGTGTCCAGGTGTCTGCAGCAGTATCATACTGATAAAAATCATTCCTGCTGTACACATTGAAACCAGTACCGATATATCCTTTCCCCTGTAATCCAAAACCGACAGCGTCATATCGGGGGTCGTGATAGTCTGCCTTTCGGGTCCATGCATGCATCGCCGGATCATACCGGTAAAAATCCTTGAACACATTGATCACATCATACCCTACACCGACATATCCATAATTGCCGATGCTGAAAGCCGCAGCATTGCTGCGCGGTGGGCCCGGAAAATCTTCTATCTGTGTCCAGCCGGTCGCAATGCTGAAACTCCAGAAATCCTTCAGCCGTCCTGACGAGCCAACTGACTCATTGTAACCCAGGCCGACATAAGCCACGTCTCCAATGACAAAACTGGCGGCGTTGCTTCGGGGAGCAGCGCCTATCGCTGCCGCCTGCACCCAGTTGCCCAATTGGGTATTTGGCAGATTGTCCCGGTTACAGGAAAACGAAAAAGCAGTGAACGCCAGGAATAAGAGGCTAAAAACGGTAGTGCTCGGTTTCATATAGGTTTTGTTTAGTAGACAGGGTTAATTACAATTATACATAAACGTTAGTTTGCATACCATGGTCAGGCGGCCGGCAAAGGCCACCGATAACACTTAAACTCATTTTAATTTCCGGGGATCTGATAACTAAGAGCGTTGGAGCAAAAATAGTGATGCATGCAAGCTGTTAATGTTTCCTTTAAGAAATGTTAACAGACTGCTTTCCCGTCCCGCCAGGAAATGGCAGGGAAATTGCAATTGCTATAGTTGTTTCTAAATTTACCCGGTACAATGATCAGTATAAAATTAGCTTTAGTGTGTTTGGTTCTACTGACGCAACCCACACTAACACGTTCCGACAGCACGGCAAAACATTCCGACAGCACGGCGCCAGACGTCCGCCCGAAACACGATACCTCCGAACTCGCTGCGACCGCCGGCTTACCACGTCGCCTTCGCGACGACGAGCCCGCCCGGCCTTTTCCCCAACATATCCCATACCTTATGGGGACCATCCTCCCCGACCATATCAGCCAGGAGGTTATGGACGACAGCGTCCGCTCGTTCTATCAGTCGTGGAAAGAACATTATATACGCGTAGGCTGCGGTCCGGACGAAGCCTATGTCTGGTTTGAAGGAACAAAAGGGACAAACATCTGCGTGTCCGAAGGCCAGGGTTATGGCATGATGATCGTCGCTCTCATGGCCGGTTACGACCCCAATGCCCAGGCTACCTATGACGCGCTGTATCATTTCTATAAATCACACCCCGCCACGACCAGCGCCCATCTAATGGCCTGGATGCAAACCAAGGATTGCCAAAGCCTCGACGGTGGTACCGCCACCGACGGGGATATGGACATCGCCTATTCCCTGCTGCTGGCTGACGCGCAATGGGGTAAACATTCTTCCATTCCCTACCGGCAAGAGGCTCTGGAAATGATCAATGCCATCCGCCACCAGGAAGTCAACCCTGATACCTATATCGTTATGGAAAGCAATGGCTGGAGTAAAAGGAGCAAAGACTATTTCGACATGCGGTCCTCCGACTTTATGCCCGACCACCTGCGGGCCTTCCGGAGAGCTTCCGGCGATACATTCTGGGATACTGCCGTCGTCAACAATTACCGGGTCTTCCGCTACCTTCAGGATACCTATAGCCCCGAAGCAGGCCTGGTTCCCGACTTTATCCGGCAGATCCATGTCACGACCCCTCAGCAATCCTATTTCCCGTCAACCGCCGGAGACGGACCGGGTGATATACCGGAGACAACCGCGGTCGAAAAGATCTCAGCTGTCCCCGCCCAGCCCCATTACCTGGAATCTCCCTACGATGGAAAGTATAACTTCAACGCCTGCCGCGTGCCCTGGCGCATTGCGGCCGACTATCTTCTCTCCGGCGATCCACAGGCAGCCGCATTCCTGGCCAAACTGAATCCTTGGATAAAGTCAACGACCAAAGGCAACCCCGATAATATCTCTGCCGGTTATAATCTCTCCGGCGAAGACCTCCCCCATCGTTATTTTGAAGCCCTGTGCTTTATCTGTCCCTTCGCAGTGGCGGCTACAGCCAGCCCCGACAATCAGCAATGGCTGAACAAGCTATGGGATTATATCGTCCACTTCCAGCGCAAAGATTTTGATTACTACGATAATAGCATCAAAATGATCAATATGATCATTTTATCCGGAAATTACTGGGCACCGTAATTAATGACAACAGCCGCAGCAGCCGATGGCCGCTGCTAAATAAACGGCCGGTCCTAAAGGACCGGCCGCCGTATTCTGGCTTATAACTGTAAACGTTTAATGTACGGGTGATCCATTCCTGCGCTCTTCACTGGCGACCTTGATCAATTGATCCCCCGCCTTCAGATCCCCATAGATCTCTGTCTTCCCGCCTTCTGACCTTCCCACCTTTACATCGACCCATTGCGCCTTGCGATCACTATCCACTTTGATCACAAATACTCTTTCCGTAGAGTTTATGATGGCCGTAGCAGGCACCACAAACGTGCTGTCCTGTGAAGGCATCGGGAGATCGACTTCAGCGACCATACCCGGCAACAGCTTCTTCCCATCGCTGTATACATCCATTTCCACCCGCTCGCTCCGGAGACGACTGTCCAGCGCGCCGGCCATCCGGTTGACCTTTGCCGTGAACTTCTGATTTGGCAAAGCCCTCACGCTGAATTTCACCTGGTCCTTATTGGACAGGAATCCGGTAAAGGCTTCCGGAACAGAAACCACAAGCCGCAGGTGCTTCTGCTCCTGCAGAGTGAACAGCGGAAGCTCGGACCCCTTTCCCGATGGACCTACATAGGCGCCGGGATTGACATTCCTTGCCGTGATGATACCACTGAATGGCGCCCGGATCTCCAGGTATTTCAGGGTCTCGGCGATCGTATTATAGGCAGATTTCGCGGCATCCCATTGGGCCATGTCCGACTTTTGACGCGCATCGGCCTGGTCGATATCATTCTGACCGATAGTCCCCGGTGTCTTGCTGGTTTCTATCAGACGATCGTAATTCGACTTGCTGGCAATATAGAGGGCCTCCTGTGATTTTACTCTCGACAGGGCGCTGGCCAGCTGGGTCGTTAACTCGGGAGCCTCCATCGTCACCAGCAGCTGCCCTTCCTTTACTTCGGAGCCGACATCCACTAACAGCTTCTTTACAAAACTATTTTCCTTTGCATACAGGTCCACCTGCTGGAAGGCGATGAGCTCTCCGGGAGTGTTAAAGTTTGTCGAAAGTCTTCCTTTTTGCAGGCCAAAGGTCTCAACAGAAGCAGCAGCGGCACTGTCTGCCTTTGGCGCTTCCTTTTTATCCTTTTTTTCTTCCCCATCAGAGGAGGAACAGCCACTCAACAGACCTACAGTCAGCGCCGCGCAGATCGTGACGGTCGCGACAGTTAATCTTTTATTTTTCATTTTGATGTTCATATAATGACGGTATATAATGTGTACTTTCTTTATCGGAAGGGTCAAGGGACACCGAATCGATCGATGTCTTATTTTGTACCCATGCAAATATCAGGGGCAGGATGAACAATGCAGCAAAGGTAGATGCGATCAGACCACCGATAACAGCGCGCCCCAGCGGCGCCGCCTGGTCTCCGCCCTCTCCAAGACCCGAAGCCATCGGGATCATGCCCACCACCATGGCCACACTGGTCATCAGGATCGGGCGCATACGAACAGCTGCCGATTCCCGCGCGGCGTTCAGCGCATTTCCGGTCCGCATACGAATGTCTTCTGCATTGGTCACCAACAGCACTGAGTTGGATATAGATACCCCCACAGACATGATCATACCCATGTAGGATTGCAGGTTGAGGGTAGAGCCCGTGATCATTAACAAAGCGAGCGAACCCAACAGTACCGCAGGTACCGTACAAAGAGTAACTAATGACACTTTAAAGGACTGGAAGTTCGCAGCCAGCATGAGGAAGATAACCACGATTGCCACCAAAAGACCCGTTTGCAGGCTGTCCAGCGTATCGATCAGCACTTCTGACAATCCCTTTACTTCTATATTAAGACCACGGGGCAGCGCACCGATTGAAGCGATGGCTTTCCTGACGTCGGTAGATGCCCTGCCAAGATCCATCTTGTTGAGATTGGCCGTCACCGACAACAGCGGTGTCGCACCGATATTGTCGTCTTCGCCATAGACCGAATCTATCTTCAGCGAAGCGACATCGCTCAATACCGGGCGGGATGTATTCGGCAGTACCGAGATCTCTTTCATATCCTGAAGACTGGTCATCTGGTTCTCCGGAACTTCCACCTGTACGAAATACGAGAGATTGGACTTGTGATCCAGCCATACATTTCTCTCGGTGAAACGGGAAGATGATGTCGCAGCGATCAGCGATCGGCCAATAGTTGCGGCATTCACGCCCAGCTGGGCGGCCCTGACCCTGTCGATATTGATGTTTACTGCCGGATAATGAGTCGCCTGTCCTATCTGTACATCCCTCAGATAAGGGATCTCATTCAGCTTAGCGATGACCTTCTTAGCATACTCTTCGTTCAGCTTTTTATTCTTGCCCGACAGCCTTACTTCGATCGGGGTTGGCGATCCCTGGCTGAGGATCTTATCGGTCAGCTCTATCGGTTCGAAGGAAGCCCTGAACTCAGGAACGTCCTGCGCCAGCTTAGCCCGGAACTTTTCCTTCAGATCATCCATGTTCACTTTATAATCCTCCTTCAGACTCACTTGTAATACCGCCTCCTGCGGACCGGCCATAAAGAGATAGATAGGGTTCGTAGAGAACTGACCGCCATGCATACCGACCATCGCCGAAGTGATCTCGATATTGTCATGGCCGACCAGAGTGTCCAATATTTTCAGCGTAGCCAGCGTATATTCTTCTGTTCTTTCGATCCGGGTACCATCATCTGCCCGCAGCCGCACCTGGAATTGTCCGGCATTGGACTTGGGCAATACGTCACGGCCGATGTGGCTGATCAGGAGCCAGGCTCCCAAAAGCCCCAGCACGATATATCCAAGGGCTATCGGCGCCCGGAAACGCAGCAAACGATCGAGAAAGCGAAGGAAACGATTCCTGAACTTCTCAAAGCCCGTCAGCTTGCCATCCTTGCCGCTGCCATGTTCCAGGGCCTTCATCTTTTCTTCCGCCAGATCATTCTCATCTTCCGGCTTCAGACCGGATGCCCTGTATTCTTCATCGTCAGATGCAAAGGACTTCCCATCCTTGTTCTTATGATGGCCTTTCATCAGGTAATTGGCCAGGACAGGCACAAAGGTCTGGGCCATAATATAAGAAGTGACCATGGAAAATCCAATGGCCAGCGCCAGCGGCAGAAACAACGATCCGGGGATCCCGCTCATCGTAAAGGCCGGTGCGAACACCGCTAGTATACAAAGGAGGATCAGCAGCTTGGAAAAGGCTATCTCCCGGCAGGCATCCCAGATGGCCAGCGACTTGGGCTTGCCCATCGCCAGGTGCTGGTGAATATTCTCGATGGTCACCGTCGACTCATCCACCAATATCCCGATGGCCAGCGAGAGCCCGCTCAGAGTCATGATGTTGATCGTCTGGTGGAAAAGATTCAGAAAAAGCACACCGGAAATAACGCAGATGGGTATCGTCAGGATAACGATAGTTGCGCCGCGAATGTCCCCCAGGAAAAGCAGGACCATGAGACCGGTCAGAATGGCGCCGATCGCACCCTCGCTCAGCAGGTTCTTAACAGCATTGATCACATATACGGACTGGTCAAATACGTAGTCCAGCTTCACGTCTTCCGGCAGCTGCGCCTGGAATTTTGGGATCGCCTTTTTAAGGTTCTGCACCACTTCCCAGGTAGATGCCGCGGCAGACTTGGTAATGGGCAGGTAAACGGAACGTTTCCCGTTGATCAGCGCATAACCGGCCGTGATATCAGCCGCATCTTCTATGGAAGCGACATCCTTCATATAGAGGTTCTGTACCCCATTGGCATATATGGGAATATTACCAAACTCCTTTACTGTTTCGATAGTCGTATTCGTGGGCGTCAGGTAGTTGAAGTTGCCCATACGAACGTTCCCGGACGGGTTGGCCTGGTTGTTGATCCGCAATGCCTCCACCAGCTGGTCAGGCGTAAGGTTGTGTGAACGCATGAGATCCGGGTCGGCCTTGATCACGATCGTGCGAACATTACCGCCAAAAGGCGCTGGCGAAACCAGCCCCGGCACCTGGCTAAAGGAGGCCCGGACATAAATATTGGCAAGGTCAAGCAATTCATTGTTACTGCGGATCGGACTGCTTAGTACCAGCTGACCGACGGGAAGGGTCGATGCGTCGAAACGCAGGATAAAGGGTGGCTGCGAGCCATTCGGAAAGCTCGCCTGGGCCCGGTTGGTGTAAGCCGTCACCTCCGCGGCGGCCTGAGCCATATTCGTATTCTCATAAAAGGTCAGCTTCATCAGCGTCAGACCCTGGATGTTCTTTGTTTCAATACTCTTCACCCCTCCGACATAAAGCAGGAGGTTGACATACTGCTTGCCGAAATAGGTCTCCATCTGGTCGGGAGTAAATCCACCGTAAGGATGAGAGATATAGATCACCGGCAGGTTCATGTCGGGAAAGATATCGATCTTGATAGACCGTACGGCGCTGATCCCGAAGAAAAGCAGGGCGGCTACCAGCGTCAGGATAGCAATAGGTTTTCTTAGAGCGCTTCTGATTAATCCCATTGTATGAATGATTCAGTTTAGAATTCATTAAAAAACAAAGCAAAGTCACCGCTTGAAGCAGCCTTGAACAGCAGGGCCTGCCATACATTGTTAAATGCTATGTCCCGCTGTGTCTCCGCCTGATTCAGTATAAAAGAGGCCGTCGTTACGTCGACTATCGTAGCCAGCCCGTTCTTATAAAGGGTCGCTTTCTGCAAATACGCATCGCTGGCAGCCTTTACCTGTACCGGGGCTTCCCGGTAGTTGTCCAGCGCATTCTTTATCCGCGTCGCGGACAGGACAAGCTGTGCATTCAGCTGCTGGTTGACAAGGCCATATTCTTCCTTAAGACCTTCGGATGTCCATTTCTGCGCAGCCACCTGCTGATGGATCCGTAAAGGAGTGGTCAGGTTCCAGGTGACGCCGACACCAACGACATAGTTGGCTGTACCAAAACTCACGCCCTTCAGATAGTCACTCGTATATGCATTAGGGTTAGCTCCATATGTAGATCCGAACCCCGTGCCCCTGTCCTGGAAAACGCCAAAGAGAGAGAAGGTCGGATAGTTAAAGGTTTTCAGATATTTCGCCTCCTCATCGCTGACATTGATCCTTTCCCGGAAGAATTTCAGCAAGGGGTGATTGTCCATCGACTGCGCAGGAGGAGCGGTCAGTGCATTGGGGATCTTCGAGACAAAGACACTGTCCAGCGGAAAGTTGTTGGAATCCGGCGCCGGCACCTGCATCAGCTGTGCCAGTTGGTTAGCCTGCTCCTGCTGGAATTCGATAGCATTGGTAAGCGCAATTTTGGCGTTCGATACCTCCGCATTCGCCAGCGAAGAGTCTACGCCGGGATTCAACCCGCTTTTTGCACGGGCTGTCACTACCAACTGGAAGGAAATGGCTCTGTCCAGGTTTCTTTGCTGGGATATGCTCAGTTTCTGTGCCGCCAGCAGATTGAGATAGGCAGCCGAAACACGGATGCTCTGCTGGAAACGTTCCTGGTCCAGATCGGTCATATCCCGGTTGAGGATGGTCTGGGCTACCTTTGTTTTCTCTTTCGCGCGTCCAAACTGGAAAAAATCCCAGTTGACATTCGTCAGGTAAAGAGCGCCAAAGGCTGCATTCCAGTTTTGATTGCCCTGCACGGGCCCCGAAGATGATACACCCGGAACCTTATAGGCATCCAAAGGACCGAAGCTGCTGTTGACCGTACCATAATCCTGCTGTGCAGCAAAATTTATATCTGGTAGATATTCCCGTCGCGTTTCTTTGACAGTGGCCTGCGAGGCTTTGACATAATTGGCCTTGGCCCGGATGGTCCCGTAATTGGTCATCGCGGTTTGCACCGCCTGTTTGAGGGTCAGTACCTGGGCGCTAACCCTACCGGCCGATATGCTAAAAAGCAATACCCATAACAGGCCAAAAAGTAACTGTTTTGACATGATAGATGCGCTATTTTTTTTCATTCTTCTTTAATCAAAATTTAATCCCTTACTTATTCATAGGAGTCCGTTGGGGATCTGCTAATAAGGGAGCAGCGTGAAATTTATGGCTGCAATGTAGACTGCAAAGGGAGCGAAAGATTTTGAAGCAATTTTGAAGCTGAAAGACGAGGCTGAAAACTAATGGCCACTATATGCAGGCCGGAGCTAAATTCGTAAATTATATCAAAATGGCTCAGATCGCAGATCTGGCGTACGATTGCGAGCCCTATGCCGATTGAGTCGCTACCGGGATTCCCCTTTTTGAACCGTTCAAATAATTCTGCAGTTGGGATCTGCGGCTCCCGGCCCGTATTGGCGATGACCAGCCCTTCGTGGTTGAGGCTGACAAAGATCATACCCTGCCCCGCCGTAGGCTCGATACCCGCCGCCGCGACCATATTTGGCGCATTGTGCCGGATCGCATTACTGACCAGATTGGATAACAATAGGTCCGCCAATGACGCGTGCAGGGGAACATATACTTGATCCTCAATTTCTGTTTGCACGGTCAGCGACTTCATCTCCATCAGTTCCCCAAACGCATTCAAGGCCTCCCGCATCAGCCTGCTGATGCAGACAGGCTCTTTCGCTTCGTACTCCTGGTTCTCCAGTTTGGTCAGCAGGGTCAGCGAGCTATGTATCCTGCTGAGCCGTTCCAGCGCATTCTGCATCTCGGCAATGAGGATCGCCTGCTCGTCCCGGATATCCGACTCCATCAGCAGATCCAGCTTGCCGCGGATGATGGCGGTCGGCGTTTGTAATTCGTGCGAAGCGTTCTCCGTAAATTCTTTTAGTGACTGATAATCCTCACGGGCCTTATCGGTCATCTTTGTCAGGAACTCATTCAGCTCCCGGAACTCAGAGGTGCGGGTGCGCGGAAGATGGATAGATCCTTTTTGTTTGAGATCGAAAGACTGGATCATTCTCATCGTGCGTTTGAAAGGGGCCAGGATATATTTGGAGATCAGTCCGCCGGAGATCACGACCAATACCAGCAGCAGCAGCAGGATCCATTTGAAGGAGTCGACAACTCCCGGCAACAGCTGATAAAAGGAAGGAATAAATGAATAAGTCATGATCCGGTAATGCGATCCGTTGATCGTATAAAAAGAAGTGACGACCAGCTTGTATTCGTTGCTCTGGAACTCGGGGTTCCAGCCTGTCCCCCGGGTGTAAAAGGAAGCGGCTCCAGCAGGAAAAGAATCCTGGGATATAAGAGTTATCGCAGCCCTTTTCCGCGTAGGGTGCGCCGTATAGTCCCCACCCTCCCGGATCTGCAGGGCAATGATATCGTTCAGCCGCTGGTGCCGGACCACTTCCACCCTGCTGATCTTCCACTGGATCTCATAATAGACGATCGCGCCCCCGATGAGAAGCACGACCAGCATAATGCCGAAATACCAGAGCGTGAATTTTGTTGTTAGCCTCATTCCTGCTTATGGGAATTAAATTTATACCCTAATCCATACACGGTGCTGATATAATCCATCCCACCCGCGCCGCTGATCTTCCGCCGCAGGTTTTTAACATGCTGATAGACAAAATCAAAATTAGCCAGATTATCCGTATAGTCCCCCCAAAGATGTGCCGCTATCGCCTGCCGCGACAAGACCCTGTTCTTGTTTACAAGAAAATAGAGTAGCAGATCGAACTCCTTAGGCGTCGTGTCCAGCAGCGTATCATTAATACGCGCCTCGAAGGTATCGGTATTCAGACTGATCTCGTTGAACTCCACGATACTCGCACCACCCAGGTTCTTTCGACGGTATACGGCACGTATCCTCGCATGCAGCTCCGCCAGGTGAAAGGGCTTGGTGATATAGTCATCCGCACCCTTCTCCAACCCGATGATCTTGTCGTCCAGCGCATTTTTTGCGGAAATGATCAGCACATTACTTTCCTTATGCTCGGCCCGGATCAGGTTGAGCAGGCTGATGCCATTGCCATCCGGCAATCCGATGTCAAGCAGGATACAGTCGTACTGAAAAAATCCAAGCTTTTCCTTTGCTCCTTCCAGCGTCTCGCTGGTTTCACAGATATATCCTTCTCTACCCAGGAAATCGTGGATATTCCGGGCCAGCTCCTGATTATCTTCTATTATCAACACCTTCATATAATCCTATATATTACAAAAATAAGCGCTATTCTCGGGAAAGATTTTGAAGCAACCTTGAAGTATTTATCTATACCCCCTCGCCTGCAAATGAAAAAGTTCCGCATACCTTCCATCGCGCGCCAGCAATTCCTCATGACTGCCTATCTCCAACAACTCCCCCTTGTCAAGCACCAATATACGGTCCGCCATCCGCACCGTGGAAAAACGATGCGAGATAAGCACGGCCGTTCGTCCTTTCGTCAGCTCAGCAAAACGCTGAAAGACCTCATATTCCGCCCTGGCATCCAGAGCAGCAGTAGGCTCATCCAAAATGAGCAGCTGGGCGTCCCGCATATATGCTCTCGCCAGCGCTACCTTCTGCCATTCCCCACCCGAGAGGTCCACCCCCTGCCCAAACCAGCGGCCGAGCTTCTGGTCATAGCGGCCCGGCAGTTTCTCCGCCAGTGCGTCCGCCAGACTCTGTCGCGCCGCCGTCTCTATCAGCGCACGATCTTCCTTATGCGCGATATTGCCGACGGCAATATTTTGCGCCATGGTCATCTGATACCGTAAATAATCCTGGAAGATGACTCCCACATGCTGCCGCAGATCCTCCGGGTCATATTCCCGAAGGTCTACCCCATCCAGAAGGATCCGGCCTTCGGTGGGATCATAAAGCCGCGTCAGCAGCTTGATCAGGGTGGTCTTGCCGGCGCCATTCTCCCCTACCAGCGCCAGCTTTTCGCCAGCCTTAAGGGTAAAGGTCAGATGGCGGTTGGCCCAGCGTTCGGAGTTGAAATAACGGAAGCCGACATTTTCAAAGCTAAATCCCTCTTTTACCGGATCAGGAAAAGGCCGGGGATGTGCCACAGGTCGTATCCGGGGCTGTATCTCAAAAAATTCAAAGAGGTCCTGAAGATAGATGGCCCCCTGCGAGACACTGGTAAACCGCGACAGGATCCCCTCCAGTAAACTCCGCAACTGACGGAACGAACCGGCAAGAAAGACCAGGTCGCCAATGGACAGACTTCCATGAATGGCCCGAAAGATGATCACCACATAGGCAGAGTAATAACCCACACTGCCAAGTAAAGCAAAAAAAGTTCCCCATGCCGAGCGTCGGATCGCCAGCGAGCGGCTATCCACATAGAACTTGTCCGATAAAGACCGAAACCGGTCGACCAAAAAATCCGACAAGCCAAAGAGCTTTACCTCCTTTGCCGTCTCATCGCTGGCTCCTAAAAAACGAAGATAGTCCAGCTCCCGCCGCTCGGTCGTCTGCGACCGGGTGAGGGCATAACTCTTGTCATTAAAATAAGATTCGCCCAAAAATGCCGGGACCACCGCAACCAGTAATAAGAGGATCAGCCAGGGGTTAAAGGCCATCAGACCTACAGCCAAAAAGCCCATGCTGATCAGATCCTGCACCTGCCCCAGTACCTGCGAGAGCAATACCGTGCGGCCATTTGTCTGCTGACGCGCCCTTTCCAGCTTGTCATAAAAAGTAGAGTCTTCAAACTGGTCCAGGTCAAGCTGAGCAGCATGACGCATTATCCGGACTGAAGTAAAATTCGCAAACTTGTCTCCCAATAAGCTATCCATCAGTGAAATAGCTCTTGCCAACCCATCCGACAACAAGGCCAGCCCAAATTCAAGGGCCACCAGCTCCCAGAGGAATTGGAGGCTGGCGCCAGTGGGGTGCCAAAAGCTTCCGCCGCCGGCTCCCGTACCGCCTGTTTTCGACAACACCACCACCTGGTCGATGATCAATTTTCCCACATATAGAATAATTACAGGGATTGCCGACCGGGTTATGCGCAATAGGCAGTTAGCAATCATAAGACCCGGGCTGGTCTCCCATACCAGCCGGAAGAAACGCGGTAGGTTTCCCAGGGCATTGATCCGCTGTTTCCAGGTCAGGGGTTCTGTCGGTTTTGGAGTCCTTGTTTTCGCCATAGTTAATATAACAAAATTGCAGCATTCAAGTTGAAAGCCTACTTTTACTTAGTCCCAGGTAAAACCAACCCGTTGAAAACCGTGAAATTAATCCCTTTGACCCGGACGATCTTATTGATCCTAGGCATGTTATCGTGCCTGATCAGCTATGCGCAAATCCAGATCAATGGATCATATCTCAACGTAACACGGCCCTCAGGAGGCCCTATTGCCCCGGGAGATATCATTGAGCTCCACTCCGTTATAAGTGTAAGCTCGGGTGCAACCATAAGCAATTTGTCTTACACCGACAATATTCCTTCAGGTCTCAGTTATATCAGCGGTTCACTAAAGGTGGTAACCAATGAAAATAAGGTCATTAGCACCATTTCCAACACCGGCTCCTACACCGATGCCGCAGATGCAGACCGTGGAAAGGTCGTTGGAACGGCCATAACTGTCTTCATGGGAACGGGCGCCACGTCCTCAGCAGGTGGCACCGTTTCAGCAGGTTCCACGACGCCGGTCTTCCAGAGCGGTACCTCTATCCTGATGGTGACTTACCAGGGGCAGGTAACTGCCGCGTTCGGCTCTACTATTACCACCGCCGGCGCCTTTCATTACAAGAGCGGGAGTACTACGGTGAACAAGAACGTTACCGCCACTATTTTCGCAGTCTCCCCCTTTTACGCCTGCAGCAGCCTGGGTACCAGCAATTATATTACCCAGGAGTCGGCAGGAACCTTCAGCTCTGGCACAACTGCCAACCGCAGCGCGCCCTCCGGCAATGTAACCGGTTATGCTTTTACGACCCTCACCGCCGGTGCACCCGTTGATGCACAATATAGCATAGTCAATAATACCAGCCCAACTGTCTATACCGGTTCCAGTCCTTCCGGCAGCGACAAGGTATTTGGCGTCTGGGATATTATCGGCGACCATACGGCGGCGACCAACACCGCAAGCGGTAATGCCCCGACCGTCAAAACCACCAGCGGCGGCTATTTGCTGGCAGTCAACGCCACCTATACACCAGCAATCGTCTTCACCACGACCATTTCAGGCCTTGCTGCCAACAGCATCTATACCATCTCGCTATGGGTCAGAAATATCTGCCCTACCTGCGGCAACGACCCGCGTACCGGGACCTCGACCACCGCATCAGGTGTCAATCCCAATCTCGCCATTAATATCAATGGAAATAATTATTATAGCTCCGGCGATATTACCTATACCGGACACTGGGTGCAAAAATCATTCACTTTCCAGAACGGGAACTCTACCACGGCCACCCTGGATATAAAGAATAATGCCCCGGGCGGTGGTGGAAATGACTGGGCATTGGACGATATCAGTATGACCCAATGCCTCGTCGTCCTGCCCATCCAGCTGGAATCGTTTACCGGCAGATCGACCGCGCAAGGCAACGTTCTTGACTGGCAGCTGAACCCCTCGCCGGACCTACGAACTTTTTCCATCGAACGCAGCTCCGATGGTCTCAGCTTCCTCCCCGTCGGCCGGCAACCAGCCTTACCCGACAGTACTCATTACCGGTATACAGATCCGCTGCCGTCTTCCTCCGGCGCCGTCCTTTACTATCGTATCCGGCTGGAGGACATCAACGGAACAACAAATTATAGCGACATCGTCGTCCTGAGAAGCCCCGGCAGCTCCGGTCTCTTTAGAACAAACCTTGCGCCCAATCCCGCGCGGGTTTCTACCACCCTTGCCATTTCGTCGCCCCATTCCGGCTCAGCCCGGATCTCGCTATTCAACGCGACAGGCACGCTGATCTATTCTTTTTCCACAGCCATCACCGAAGGAACCAACGCTGTCAGACTTCCCCTCCCTGCCCAGCTGCCAACCGGCGTATATATCGTTCGGACAACCACTGGCAGCGAATCGTCTATCAGCAGGCTGATCGTGGAATAATCGGGACCGTCGTCCAGCGAAGCAAAAACACTTAAATTTGCCATCGCCACAGGCGGCAGACAACCCGAAATTATGCCATACCACTTTCGATCCATCACCACTTGTTTCTTTATCATCATTTTCTTTGGCGTCATCATGAAGCCCTGCGAAGGACAGGCGCAGGGCCAGGTCCCCATCCGGCTTATCACCCTCGACCCGGGCCACTTCCATGCAGCGCTGGTCCAGAAATCCATGTATGACGACATCGACCCTGTCGTACACGTTTATGCGCCGGAAGGGCCGGACGTCCAGTCTCACCTGGACAAGATCGACGCTTATAACCGCCGGGAAAAAGATCCGACACATTGGGTGGAAAAACTTTATACCGGCAACGACTTCCTGCAAAAGATGATCAGCGACAAAGCCGGCAATACCGTGATCCTTTCCGGCAACAACCTCCAAAAGACCTCCTATATCCTCCAGTCCCTGCAAGCCGGGTTTCACGTGCTTGGCGACAAACCCATGGTCATCGACGATCATGCCTTCACAAGCCTGCTGCAAGCCTTCGACACCGCAGCAGCACATAGAACCATCCTCTATGATATCATGACCGAACGCTACGAGATCACCAGCATCCTGCAACGCGAGCTGGCCATGGATAAGCTTATCTTCGGCACTCTGGAGAAAGGCAGTCCGTCCAATCCCGCCGTCGTCAGCGAGAGCATCCATCGCTGGTACAAATATGTTTCCGGGAATGTCCTCACCCGCCCGGCCTGGTTCTTCGACGTCGCACAACAGGGCGAAGGCATCGTCGACGTGATGACCCATCTTGTCGACCTCGTACAATGGGGGTGTTTTCCCGACCAGGTCCTGGATTATAAAAAAGATGTAACCGTCAACAGCGCGAGACACTGGACAACCGATCTTTCCCTCTCCCAGTTCAAGACCCTCACGCGGTTGAACAGCTTTCCCGATTTTCTGAAAGCTCATCTTGTACAAGACAGCATTCTGAAAGTCTATGCCAACGGGCAGATCGACTACCAGCTGCGCGGCGTCTTTGTCCGGACCACAGCCACCTGGACCTATAAGGCTCCCCCCGGCGCAGATGATACATACTCCTCCCTTATACGCGGCAGCAAGGCCAGCCTGATCATTCGCCAGGGTGCAGAACAACAATACCATTCCACCCTCTATATCGAACCTGTCAGTGGCGACGCAGCTTTTGAACAGACGTTGACACAGCAATTCGCCCGCTTACAAAACAAATATCCCGGCATCTCCCTGAAAAAAGAAGGACAACGCTGGGAAGTGATCATCCCCGACAGCTACAAGGAAGGACATGAAGCTCACTTCGCCCGGGTAACGGAAAAATTCCTGGGATTCGTAAAGAATAACAACATGCCCGTATGGGAAGTGCCGGGGATCATCGCCAAATATTACACGACGACTAAAGGGCTCGAATTAGCCCGTAAAAACGAGACCCCGACAGATACATTGGTCGCACAGGTAGCCACACAGCTCAATGGCTCCACCCGTGACCTCTCCCGGCTGAACGCCCGTGTTTTAAAGTTCGACGCCGGCAGGTCTGCTCCCGCTGAGACACCAGATGCCGACGAGTTGATCATCATCAAAGACGGCAACCTCTCGGTCAGTAGCGGCGACGCAAAAAAAATATTGGGCCCCGGGGGCATCGCCCTCATTGCCGCCGGCGATGAGATCAGGCTGAGCAATCCCAGCACCGCAGCCTGCAATTATTATGTCCTCTCTTTCAAGTCCCGGACATCCGCCGACCGCGAAAGAGCAATTCAGGCAGGCCCGCCCATCTTCCTCGACTGGACTGAAATGCAAATGAAGACAACAGAAAAAGGAGAAAGCCGGCAGATCTTCAACCGGCCCGTTGCCTGGCTGAACAAAATAGACATGCATGCTACCACTCTCAACGAAGGACAGATCAGTCATCCGCCACATACCCACCGGAATGAAGAGATCATCCTCATGCGCTCGGGTAATGTACAAATGTATATCGGCGGAAAATATTACCCAGCCAAAGCAGGGGACATTGTCTTTCTGACCTCCGGCACGCCGCATAACCTCGAAAACAAAAGCAAAGGACGCTGCGAATATTTTGCCCTTCAGTGGCAGCAATAAAAAAAGCCCGTTGCATCACATCCGGCCAAACGGGACGGCCAGATCGCAACGGGCAAAAGCTTTCAATTTATCCGCAACCTATTTTGCGACCGCGGTGCGTACTACTTTTGTAAAATCCACATATTTATAGTTCCCCAGCACGGTTCGCTCGATGCTCAGCGTATAAGTGCCACTGCCTGACCGGGCCGTAGTCGTGATCGTCTCTTTCTTCACCTTTCCCGGATCCCCGGCCCCAACAGCCAGCATCTCGCTGACGACCCGTCCATCCATGGTTTTCGGAATAGCGATATGATGGATCTGTAATATCGTAGGCGTTATATCGACATTCGAAGTAGGCAGCTCGTCTGCATACATCTTTTTAAAGCTCGGGCCGGCAGCCAATAAAGCAATATGCACTTCATACGGACT
>Ga0193716_1000080_pt1 | contig 56679 bp, 43 predicted proteins | sample U2c1metaG_FD_145901 | JGI IMG/M metagenome (GOLD analysis project Ga0193716, IMG submission 145901) | Soil microbial communities from a riparian zone of the East river system, Colorado, United States - U2c1 | ecosystem: Environmental > Terrestrial > Soil > Riparian zone | place: USA: East River...
TCCCGCGTGTCCTGATACAGGAACGTAAACGAGCAGGCCCTCGGATTCTGGGTTGTGGCGGCGTGCTCGTTTACGTTCCTGTATCAGGACACGCGGGATTTGAGCCGGATGGAACGGGATGCGCGACAGCTGGTCGGCGGGTTGCCGTATGGGCAGAGAATTATGGCCACCGTGTGGGCCGCTCCGGAATCGCGATTGCCGTACATCGTGCACTTAATCGATCGCGCCTGCGTGGGACGGTGCTTTTCCTATCAGAATTATGAACCGCCTTCAGGGCAGTTTCGGGTGCGCGTAGCGGCGGGGGGAAGTCCGCTCGTGACCAGTAGTTCGGAGGATGCGCAGTCGATGGAAGCGGGGGAGTACGAGGTGCAGGACAAGGATTTGCCGGTGATGCAGATTTATCAGTGCGACGAAAGTGATTTGACCAAGCTGTGTATTCGCCGGCTGGAGGCCGGAGAGATCAACGGAGCAGTGGGTTATCAGCCCCGGTAGCGGCGAGCGGCCGCGGGTCCGGCCGAAGCGCGTGCTTCCGGAAGAGACAAATTGGTTCTTGCGGTAGGCCAATATCGTGTAACATTGGCTTATCGGGAGAGACAATGCTGCCACTTCATCTCCAACCGGAAAGTCACGTTCCCCTCTATATCCAACTGCGCGATCAATTGCGCTCGCTCGTTCGCGGAGTTGGTTTGCGCCCCGGCGACCGCATTCCTGCGAGCCGCGAACTGGCCAACATGCTTGGCGTGCACCGGACCACCGTAGCCAATGCCTACGCCGAGCTGGAATCGGAAGGGCTGATTCAAGGCCATGTGGGGCGCGGCACCTATATCAAAGGCAATGGCAGCGGGCTGAAGATTTCTCCGCCTGCGCCGCCGGTGCTGAACGGCCGCGACGGTATTCGCTGGGAGCTGCTTTTTGCCGATGAACGCGGGGAAGAGATTTTGTCGCGCTTGACGGCCAGCGCGCCCGAAGATGCCTTGTCATTTGTGATGGCGCGGCCGGCCGAAGAGTTTTTTCCGATCGACGAGCTGCAGAATTGCGTGAATGCCGTATTGCGGCGCGAGGCTACCGACGTTTTGAAGCTGGGACCTTCCGACGGCTATGGCCCGCTTAAAGAAGCCTTGCTCGATCTGTTGCGCCGCGAAGCCATCAGCGCCAAGGACGAGAACCTGCTCATCACCGACGGCTGCCAGCAGTCGCTCGATTTGATCAGCAAGGCTTTTGTGCGTCCGGGCGACGCGGTGATCCTCGAGAATCCGGCCTATCCAGGAGCGGTGGCGATATTTCATCAAGCGCGCGCCCGCTGCCTGAGCGTGCCCGTGCGCACGACCGCCGAGCCGGGAGCGACGCTGGGCGTCGATGTCGAAGCGCTCGAAGCCACGCTGGCCGCCAACCGCGTCAAGCTGGTGGTGTTGACGCCGGACTTCCACAATCCGACAGGTACCTCGATGCCGCTGGCCTCGCGGCGCAAGGTGCTGGACTTGGCGGCACGCTACCAAGTACCGATCGTTGAAGATCACATTTATGCTCGCCTGCATGCTCATGAAGAAAGGCTGCCTTCCCTCAAGCAGCTCGATAAGGCAAATCTGGTCATTCATATCGACAGCTTTGCAAAAGTGGCGTTCCCCGGCTTGCGCGTGGGGTGGATTGTCGCCCCGGCAGCGGCCATTGAACGGCTGCGCGTGGTGAAACAGACCACCGATTTGCACACCGACCAGTTGGCACAAGCCACCCTTGCTGAATTCCTGCGGCGCGGACTCTTTACCAAACATGTTGCCAAGATGCGCAAGGTGTATGCACTGCGGTTGCAGGCGCTCGACGAAGCCCTGCGGAAGAATATGCCCGAAGGCACGAAGTGGACCCTGCCGGACGGCGGAATGTGTTTGTGGCTGGAACTTCCCCCCGGATTTGACGCCAGCGAGTTGCTCATTCATGTAAAAGAGCGAGGAGTGTTGTTTGCGCCGGGCCGGTATTTCTATGTGCAGAGCCCTTTACCGAATACCTTGCGGCTGGGGTTTGCCAGCCTGAATGAAAAAGAGATTGCGCGCGGCGTGGCCACGCTGGCAGAAGTACTGAAGATCGAAATGCGCAAACGGGAACGCGGCGTGCGCCGGGCTGAACGCAGCCGGGTTGCGCTCGTTTGATGCCTGACATCGTGCGCTTGGAGCCCCATCCTGCCAACAAGTGTTTCGGGTGTGGCGGTGACAACGAGGCAGGAATGAAGCTGGTGTTTGAGCAGGACATGGCGCGGCGCCGGATTGTTGGACGATTTGTTTTAGGACCGCGCTATCAGGGTAGTGGCGGGATGGCTCACGGCGGAGTGATTGCCTTGCTTCTGGACGAAGCCATGGGCAAATTGAATCGCTTTCACGCGGTGACTGCGGTAACCGCAGAACTGCACGTGGAATACTTGCGGCCCGTGGATGTCGAACGGGAAATTCTGGTCGAAGCGTTTGAGGCTGAGCAGAAAGGCCGGAATCTGTTTTACGTGGGGGAAGTTCGCAACGAAGCCGGGCAGCTTCTGGCCCGCGGCAAAGGCCGATTTGTAACCATCACGCCGAGAGCGTGAACGGGTTTTCGCGGCGACCAGGTTTCGCCGAAGATTCAAGAACCGAGAGGAGAAGGTCGATGGACTCTAAGAAAGCGAATGGCAGCGGGAACGGAACAAACGGCAAAGGCGCGGCGGCCGGGGCAAGCGATTGGCGCGTCAAGGTTGGCTTGGCGGAAATGTTGAAAGGTGGCGTCATCATGGACGTCACAAATGCCGAGCAGGCGAAGATTGCCGAAAATGCCGGAGCTTGCGCGGTGATGGCGCTCGAACGGGTGCCCTCAGATATCCGTAAAGAGGGCGGCGTGGCCCGCATGGCTTCGATCAAAGTCATTCGCGAAATTATGGCGACGGTGACGATTCCGGTGATGGCCAAGGTGCGCATTGGTCATTTTTCAGAAGCCGAAGTGTTGCAGGCGCTCGAAGTGGATTTTATCGATGAAAGCGAAGTGCTCACTCCGGCCGATGACGAAAATCACATTTGGAAGCACGACTACCGGGTGCCGTTTGTCTGCGGGGCGCGCAATCTGGGGGAAGCTCTGCGCCGAATTGCCGAGGGCGCGGCGATGATTCGTACCAAAGGCGAAGCGGGTTCCGGCAACGTGGTCGAAGCGGTACGGCATATGCGGACGATTGTGAGCCAAATGAAGAAGCTCACAACCATGCGCGACGATGAGCTGATGCGCGAAGCCAAAGAGCTGGGAGCCCCGCTCGAGCTGGTCCGCCAGATTGCTGCGACCGGTAAATTGCCGGTGCCCAATTTTTCCGCTGGCGGAATTGCCACGCCTGCCGATGCGGCACTGGTGCGGCGCCTGGGCGCGGAGGCGGTGTTTGTAGGTTCGGGCATCTTCAAGTCGAGCGATCCGGAAGCGCGCGCCAAGGCGGTGGTCAAGGCCACAACCCATTTTGCGGATGCCAAGATTGTTCTCGAAGCGCACGAGGAGCTGGGCGAGGCCATGAAAGGTCTCGACATCCGGCAGATGGATGAGAAAGATATGCTGTCGACGCGCGGTTGGTAGAAACGGCGAGGCCGGAAAGCAGATCAGCGCCGGGCGAGGCGCCTTACTGGTCCGCTGCGGGAGGGCCGAGAGCCGGCAGCTGTGTCGTGGAGAGTGCGTGAAGATCGGAATTTTGGCGGTGCAGGGGGATTTTGCGGCGCACGCGGCGATGCTGGCGGAGTTGGGCATCGCCGCGGTTGAGGTGCGCAAGCCCGACGATCTTCGAGGTTGCGACGGACTGATTCTGCCCGGCGGCGAAAGCACCACGCAGCTGCAGTTCCTTGAAGAAGAAGGACTCTTTGAGGAAATTCACGGATTTGCCAAATCCGGGGGCGCCATTTTTGGGACCTGCGCTGGAGCGATTCTGCTGGCCCGTCAGGTGGAGCATCCCCGCCAGGCTTCCCTGGGACTCCTGGATATGACGGTCCTGCGCAACGGGTATGGGCGGCAGATTGCGAGCGACGTGGTGTTTGGACCTTCCCGATTGAAGAGCGAACCTCTGGAGATGGTTTTCATTCGCGGACCGATTATTGAAAAAGTCGGCGCAGGCGTGGAAGTCCTGGCGGAATACGCTGGCAAGCCCGCGCTGGTTCGCCAGGGGCAAATTCTAGCGGCGACGTTTCATCCCGAGCTCAGTGCGGATACCACAATTCATGAATTGTTTGTAAAAATGGCCGCGAGACAGTCCGTCGACATCCGGAGCACGGCCCGAGCCTAGTTTTCAAGATCTTCCCGCCGAAACTCTGCTTGCTTTACAATATAGGTGCCATGAAAGTCCTATTCGTGTGTTTGGGGAACGCGTGTAGAAGTCAAATGGCGGAAGTCATAGCGAAGAAAATCGGTGCTGACGTGATTGAACCGAGCAGTGCTGGAGTAACGCCACTGGGATTTGTCCCCGTTGAAACGGCTGATACTTTGTTGCAAAACGGTTACCTGCCGCAGGGCTTGGAATGCAAAGGCATTCGTCCCGAGCTTTGCGATTCGGCGGAATTGATCATTAACATGAGCGGCGTTTCGCGAGAGGATGCCTTTGCCAATTACGACAAGGTGGAAGATTGGGCGGTGGAGGATCCTTACAACGGGAATCTGGAAGGCTACCAAAGGGTCTTTGAAGATATTGAAACGCGGGTGGGAAAGCTCGTGGGACGGCTGCGAAACGGGTTCGTGAACAAGGAGAAGAGTTGAGGCGCGAAACCACCAGCGTGTCACAAGAAGATTATCTCAAGGCGGTCTGGGAGATGCTTGAAGAAGACTTGACTCCCATCAGTGCGCGTTTGGCCGAAGAGTTGAACGTGACGCCTCCTGCGGTGACGGCCGCGCTGAAACGCATGACGCGCGACGGGCTGGTACGCGTGGCGCGCAACGGAGGAATTGATTTGACGCAGCAGGGCCGGGCCATCGCCGAAAGGCTGGCGCTCCGCCATCAGCTTGCCGAGCGCTTGCTGACCGAAGTGATTGGCTTATCCTGGGCCAAAGCGCACGACGAGGCCGAGCGCCTGGAGCACGCCATTTCACCGGAAGTCGAAGCACTCCTGCTGAAGCGCTTCGGCGACAAGGAAAATTGCCCGCACGGTGTGCCGATGCGCGGGGGAATTGCCAAGCTGCGCCGCCAAGGCGCTGTACTGCTTGCGGACTTGCGCGCCAAGGAGCGCGGGGAGATTCTCTGCGTTTATGAAAAGGATGCGCAATTTCTCGAGTTTCTTGAAGGATTGCGGCTCCGTCCCTCAACCAAACTGGAAGTCATCAATCGCGAATATGATGAAACCATGACCTTGCGCTGCGAAGGCAAGACCATGCACCTGGGGAAACCGGCAACCAGCCGCATTTGGGTGCGGCGGCTCACAACCGCGTGACCGCCGTTATTGCCTTTCATCGAGCAGGGCTTTGAGGCGGGCGTAGCCGGTTTTGCTGACCGGCAGGCGGGTATTGTCGGCGAGAATGGCCAGTTTACTGTCTTTGCCGTAAGGTTCAATGCGGGCGACGCGTTCCAGATTGACGATGTATGAGCGGTGGATGCGTACGAAACAGCCAGGATCTAGTCCCGCTTCAAGTCCCGCGATGGTTTGTTGTTTCAGATGTTTCTTTCCCTGCCAAGCCAGCGAGACGTAGTCGTCTTGCGCTTCCGCGTAGTCGAGCTTGTTGACCGGAATCAAAATCACTTTTGTGCCGTCTTTGACGACGATGCGTTCCTGGTATTGCTGCGGCTTGCGCGCCGCCTGTGAGAGTTCCTCGGCGCGCGGCAGCGCTTCGCGCACACGGCTTTTGGCTCGGGTGAGAGCAGCTTCAAAACGGTCACGGCCAACGGGCTTCAAGAGGTAGTCGACCGCGTGGACTTCAAAGGCCCGCATGGCGAATTGGTCGAAGGCAGTGACGAAAATCACCGGGACGGCGGTACCGATGAGTTCGAGGACGTCGAACCCTGTGAGCTTGGGCATCTGCACGTCGAGAAAAATCAGATCGGGTTTGTGCTCGGCGACGCATTTGACGGCTTCAATGCCGTTTGCACATTCCGCGGCAATTTCAATTTCGGGGTGCGTCGACAGCATCTCGCGGATGATATGGCGCGCGAGTTCTTCGTCGTCGACAATCAGGGCCTTCCAGATCTTGGGCGTTGCGTTGCTCATGGTCCGTCCTCGCTTTCGGCCGGAATGGACAAGTGGGCCTGGAACAGATCGCCCTCATCGCTCACCTGAAAACTGGCGGATTTCCCGTAGCGAGCGTCGAGACGCTGCTGGATGTTGCGCAGCCCGAGTCCCCCTTTGCGGGAGGGAGGCGCGTCAGGGTCCCAGGAGTTTTCTACGGTAATGTCGAGCCGTTCGGCGACGCGGTAAGCCAGGATGCGAACTTCGCCGCCTTCAACGAGACTGGCGATTCCGTGTTTGATGGAGTTTTCCAGGAGAGGCTGCAGCAGGAGCGGAGGCAGCAGGCAATTGCGTGTTTCCGGTTGAATGTCCTGATGCATTCTGAGGCGCTCGCCGAAACGGACTTTTTCGATTGCCAGATATTTTTCCAGAAGGTCCAGTTCTTCGGAAAATCGAATTGCCGTTTTCTCACCAAGACCAAGCGTCATTCGCAGAAAGTCTCCGAGCAGTACGCACATGTCCCGAGCTCTCATGGGATCGATACCGGTAAGGGCACTGATGGAGTTGAGGCTATTGAAAAGAAAGTGAGGGTTAATCTGGGATTTGAGAGCTTTCAGTTCCGCTTCGCGAGCCTGGATGCTGACCGTCATGGCGCGCGTTTCGGCTTCGCGCGACGCGTCAATGGCCGTTGAAGCATAGTGATAGGCGATCGAGAGGAGATACAGCACGCTTCCAGCGGCGTAGATGACCGGCTCGCGGGGGACAAATCTGGCATCGATGCCGCGCAGGGATGGAACGTAGGTCAGCGCATGCGTCAGAAGGATGGCAGTGAGCAGCCAGAGCGCGCTCAAGACTTGCGAGGTGGTGAGATGGATGACGAACAGCCGCCAGACGGGGGTCGTGCCAATGGGAGTAATACGCACCGTATACCGGGAGGGTTCTGTAATGAGCTGCGCGAAAGTTCCGATGGCAATACCAAGGACGGTGGAGTCCAGCCAGTTCATTCCGACGGCGTGCAGCGTGACCACCAGGACAAAATAGAGAGGGACGGAAACGATTTTGTAGATGTCTCGTTGCTTTTTGAGTGAGCGGTTGAATTTCATGGCCGGGAACTAGTTTTTGATCTCTACTCCGCCGAAGATGGCGACACCCTGGACGAGGAGCGTTTTAGGCGGGACGCCCGAGACCGATTCCGGCTGGCGAGAGCGCGTGCTATCGACGTAGCCCCCGAAGATACCCTGGCCATGGGAGGCGACACTCCAGTGGGGCGGAACGGTGATCTCAATGCCGCCGAAGATCGCGTTGATGTCGAGTACCACTTCGTCGCCTTCCATTTCCGCATCGCGCAAGTCGAGTTCAATGCCACCGAAGGTGGCGTGCGCTCGGCCACCTTTAAACGTCCTGGAGGTGATGCGGCGCTCGATACCGCCGAAGACGGCTAGTTCGTTCAGTGTGTCGCGGGCATCGCCGGCGGCCACCGGATTCTTCGGCGCCTGCATGGTGCGCCAGATGATGGAAAGGCCCGCACCGATGACCAGCAGCGGCCACAACTCGGACCACCGGAAGTGGACGATGTTCAGCTGATCCAGCTGGAGAACGGCTCCGAAAAGGATCAGCAGAGCTCCCTTAACCCAGCCGGAGCGATGGCTAAGATTGGCAATTCCGACGACGATTAGAATGCAGGGCCAGAAGCGGTAGAAGTGGTCGATGTTCAACACGCCCATATGGTCGAGCAACAGGGCAAAGCCAACGATCACAATAACCAGTCCGCCGATCAGGCCGCCCCGGTAGTCTCTATTTTGATTGCAGGCCATTAGCGGTTTCCTCGATTGGACAATTGTGCCTTTCCCGTGGCCTTCTTCAAGCCGGCAGGGGTTGAATAGATCAAAACGGCACCAAAGAGCACCAGAACCAACGGCCAGCATGATACCAAGATCTGCGCTAAAGCCGACAGGAACACTCCGCGCTCATAGAGAAATGTATGAGTGACCTGGAGCGAGGCCAGCCCGAAAGCGGGCAGAAAGCCGATAACGCCGGCGCCAAATCGCTCCGTAAGGTCCTGCAGCTGGCTCCAGAGTCCCTCCACACGTCCATTTAACAGCAGCGAGCCGACCAAGAACAGGACCCACCCTGCCATCGTCTTGAGCTTTGTAAAAAATGGTTGGCGCATTCCCATGTGATCCTCCTGGTACGACGGCAAGGCGACCGTTTCCTGTGAATCGCCTGCCGTGGAACCCAGCTTAGGGAAGCATCGCCGGGCAGGCACGGGGGATTCGGCCAATAGGGCAGGTTTACCGGCGAATGCGGGCTGGCGGAGGGGGAATGCCGGCCGCTCAGTTCCGCCTGAGGGCTTACAAACGCGAGGGCTTTTCTCTTTTGCTTGCAAAATAGCAGGATTAGCACTAGGTTATGCGGCACACGTAGGGCATCCCTGCATCCTACTTTTTTGCAAAACTGGCCGGAGGGCACAGATGACGGCTTTGCCATCGCTTAAAAGCAATCACCGCGGCGAACGCTGGCGCTGGCTGTTGTACGTCGCGCTGGCCTTATTCGGCGGGTTGCTCACCTTTGTCGGTGCTCGCGCGCAGCAAAAAGCAACCGATGACGCCACATTTCGCAGGCTGACCGATGACTATTGCGCAGCATGGAGTTCCGGGAACGTGGACGCCCCGGCCAAGTTTTATGCCCAGGAAGACGGGCTGGTATTCTACGATCTCGCGCCATTTTCCTATCACAACTGGAAGGACTACCGGGCAGGCGTGCAGAAAGAATTCCTGAACTCCTCTGAGGAAATCAAGCTGACGGCCGGTAAGGATCTGAAAGTCAAGCGCCGGGGGACCATTGCCTGGACCGCCGTGCCGATCCACTTGTTGGTAAAAACCAAGGACGGTAAAGCTACGGAAATGGATCTTCGCTACACCGGTATCTGGGAAAAACGCGGACCGCGCTGGACCCTCGTCCACGAGCACCTGTCCGCGCCTCTCAGTCATTAATAAGGCAAGTCATAACGGGCCCTTTTACGAGAACTGTTATGTTTAAGACTCTTCATTATTATTGGAACGCAGCACGTGGCTATCGATTGAACCCTTGGGACAGCCCTTATTTGCGTTGGCGGCTTGAAACGTTTCTGGGAGCAGAAGCCGCGCATATGAACGCCAGAAAGTTCTTTCAGCTGGTGTGGAAGTATCGCACCCGGATGGAGAGCTTCATGGATTGGGCTGCAAAACGAAGACGAGTGCAGCGGCGCCGCGCGTAGCCGGAACTTACTCTTCCGCTACGATTTCCAGCAGACGAAGTACGCTGGCAAATAGCCGCTCCAGTTCGCCTTCATTCACTTCCTTCGGTTGGAGCAATTCTTCGATTTCGAAATCGGGGAAGCCGCGATTGGTCACACGCGCGGGGAGTAGCTCGCGCAAACGCTTCGAGGCGATCGGCCCCAGCGTGTGAATCTCTTCAAAAACCACCCGGCGCAGGGGATCAAGAAACACCACCGGGCTGAGCGAGTTACAGAATTCCACTCTGGTAGCCGGTTTGATCACCACCGAACAAAGCAGCCGCAGAGCGTCCCGTTCGAGAACGCTGTGATCGCATGCGGAAATCGATGTTTGCGTCATTGCTTTGCTTGTTGCACGGCAGGAAGTTGCTCGCGAATCAGGTTTTCGATCTTATTCCAGAGCGTCATGTCGCACTCAATCTTGATGTGATCCTGGGAGAAAATCCTCCCGAACCAGGGATAGCCGACGCACGTGTAAGGGACATCTTTATATTGCGAGCGGAAATTGCCGAGTATTTTTGTTCGCGAAGGATCGCTCGCATGAATTTGTGGTTGGCCGTGCAACCAGCCATCCGGTTGATAAAAATTGATCGCCTGGACCACATTTTCGGGAATTTCTGAATCGTTTTGCCCGGCTTTGGCCACACTGTCGACCTGCACGGTCAGCAAAACCGGGACACCATCGTTTCTCAAGTCACGGGCCAGAGCGACAACTGCGGAAGCTCCCCAGCTGTGGCCGTACAGCACGATGCGCGCATTTCGTTTTTCATTTGCCGAGAGTTTTCCGTCGTGATCGGTATCGAGGGTCGCCAGTATGGCGTTGCGGGCCGCATCGCGGCGGCGATTCTCGAATGTCGCCACATAGACGCCTTCGGAATATTTCCTCCGAAGGTCTCGGGCGATTTGTACTTCCGTGTGCACGGCGTCGTCGTGGCGTACCATGCCGCCCAGGAAACCGATGACGATAGCAGGAGGCGGCGGCTGGGTGCTTTCCACTGCTGCAGGAGGACGCGAATCGCTTGGTTCCGCCGCACGATGGCTCGAAGCCGGGAGCGACGCGAGCAGCAAGGAAAGGGATAGTATCAGGGCCGCCTGGCACCGCATCGAAACTACAGCCGAAGTCATCGATGCTAAGATGTTCCGAGGCTTGAAGAAGGTACGTAAAACATGCCAAACCAGCATCGGGTAGTTATTCTGGGCGGCGGATTTGCCGGATTGAACGCCGCAATGAAGCTCAAGCGCGCGCCCGTTGCCATCACTCTGATTGACCGTAGGAATTTCCATCTCTTTCAACCCTTAATGTATCAGGTCGCCACCGGTTCACTGTCGCCCGGAGAAATTGCTGCTCCGCTGCGCGGCGTGCTCGGACGCCAACGGAACGTGCAAGTGCTGCTGGGCGAGGCCGCCGACATCGATCCCGCTCTGAAAAGGGTGATTCTACGCGATGGCGCGGCGTTTGACTACGATTCGCTGATCGTGGCAACCGGGTCCGAGACATCGTACTACGGGAACGACTCTTGGCGAGAGTGGGCGCCCAGCCTGAAAACCGTGGAGGAAGCGACCGCCATCCGGCACAAAATTTTCTATGCATTCGAGCGGGCTGAGCGCGCCGGGAATGCGGATGAGGCGCGCGCCTGGCTGACTTTTGTCATCGTCGGAGCAGGCGCTACGGGAATGGAGATTGCCGGCGCATTGGCAGAAATTGCCAATGAGACCCTGCGCCATGACTTCCGCAGGATTAATCCTCGCAGCGCCAGAATTCTGTTGATGGAGGGTGGACCTCGCGTTTTGCCGGCGTACCCTGAAGATCTTTCCGCCAAGGGCCAAAAGCTGGTGGAGAAACTGGGCGTTGAAGTTCTGAGGAATGTGCTGGTGACGAACATTGACGGCGACGGCGTCATCTTCAAACACGGGGACGCCCTTGAAAAACTCGCGGCGCGCACCGTCGTTTGGGCGGGCGGGGTGACCACCAATTCGTTCGGCAAGAAATTGACCGACCGCACCAAAGCGGAAACAGATCGCAGCGGACGCATCAAGCTCAATGCTGATCTTACGATCCCAAACCATCCTGATATTTTTGTGGCTGGCGATCTTGGACTATCGCTCAATAAAGATGGGAAGCCCCTTCCTGGCGTGGCACAAGTCGCGATTCAGGGCGGTGCCTACGCCGCCAAAGCCATTCGGGCGCGTTTAGCAGGGAAGCGGAAACTTCCCCCGTTTCACTATTTTGACAAAGGCGATATCGCCGTTATCGGGAGAGCCTCAGCGGTCGCCAACATTTTTGGAGTTCACGTTTCCGGTCTGCCCGCCTGGCTCATCTGGCTTTTCGTCCACTTAATGTACATTGTGCAGTTTCAAAATCGCGTGCTGGTTTTTATCAAATGGGGTTTTGAATATCTCACCTTCAGCCGGGGGGCGCGACTGATTACCGGCGATACCGCAACCGACGGTGGCGGGCCTGGTCGGGGAACCCCGCCTTCCTAATTCCGCAATCTGCTGCAACTCGCGCGGGGATCCGCGATCAGGCATTTCATCCCGAGCAACAAATCATAGGCAAACCACGGCAAACGTAATACTCTGACGGCCGAGGAATCGGTTCGGTGAATGAATTCGACCTTACCCGCCGTGGCGCGCTGAAATACTTGGGAATTCTGGCAGCGAGCGCCGCCGGACGGGAATTTCTGCTTTCCTGGCTACCGTTTGCCGGTGTCGAGGCCACGGAAGGCAACGATTTTGTGGCTATTCAGCAGATGAAGCATGGTTCCCCTGAAACGGAAGTGGTTGCATCTTATTCCCCACAATTCTTCAGCCCCAAAGAATTTGCCACAGTAGACCTTTTGGCGGAAATGATTCTTCCGGCCGATGACCAGCCGGGCGCGCACGCGGCCCATGTTGCGGACTACATCGATTTCATTGTTTTTTCCGCCGCGGAATTTGCGCCTTCCCTGCAGCGAGACTGGAATGACGGGCTGGCAGGGCTTGAGCGGCGGAGCCAGGAGAAGTATGAGAAACCGTTTGGCCAGGCCGCACCCGAACAGCGTCTGCAACTGCTCACTGCGATGAGCGCCCCCGAGTATGATGCAAGCGTGCAACACGAGGGCTACGGGTTCTATCGGTTGGTCAAAGACATGACGGTCGAGGGCTTTTACACGTCCAAAATCGGCCTGATCGATGTTCTCGACTATCAGGGGATGAACTACATGGCTGACTTTCCGGGGTGTACACATCCGGAACACCAAGGGTAGCTCGCCGGGAGACGACGCCTCACGCTGCAACGATGGAGCACGGGCGCGGTGGCGCACGGACGCGGCGAGAATCGACGGGAGAAACGCATGACGAAACCGCTGCTGCGCAGAGAATTCCTTGCGGCCGGCGCGCTGGTGGCAGCGGCGATGCCCGCCCTGGTCGGCCGAGCCGCAGCCCTGGACGCCGCCGGCGTCGCGCATGGACGACAATCTCCGCGACTGCTTGTGGGCTGTTGCGCGCTTTCCTATTTGAAGTATTTCAACGCCGGCAAATTGACGATGGAGGAATTCATCGTGAAGGCAGCCGAGCTGGGAGCCCAGGGCGCGGACGTCACTACGTACTGGCTGAAGTCCACCGAGCCGGACTATTTAGCGTCGCTTCGGCATCTGGCCTTCAAGAATGGTATTGCGCTGTCCGGCGTGGCGATTCGCACGGAAATGTGCCAGGCAGGCGGAGCATTGCGTGCCGAACAAATTCACAAAATCCAGCAATGGATTGACGTGACCGAACTACTGGGCTCGTCGCATCTACGGGTTTTCGGAGGCGACCTCCCCGGAGGGGCAACGGAAAAACAGGGAATTGCCTGGGTCGTTGAATGCATGAAACCCGCCGCAGACTATGCCGCCAAACGCGGAATTACGCTCGGCATCGAAAGTCACGGTGGAATCACCGCGCGGGCCTCCATGATTCTGGAAATCCTGCGGCTGGTGGATTCGCCCTATGCCGGTGTGAATCTCGACATCTCCAATTTTGAAGCTCCGGTGGATGAAGAAATGTATTCCGACGTGGCAGCCTGCGTTCCCTACGCGACGCACGCCCACATCCGCGACGTTTTTACGACCAGCAAACATCCTATCGATCTCGATCGCATGTGGAAGCTGTTTGCCCAGGGCGGTTATCGAGGATATATGTCTGTGGAATACGAAGCAGAGGAAGATCCCGTGACTGGCGTCCCCAAATTGCTGGAAAAAACCAAGACGCTTTGCCGGAAATATTCAGCTGGCTAGGGTCGGTCCCCGGGAGAGGCATTTGGATTCAAAAACAGTTTATGACGTCATTGTCGTGGGCTCCGGCGCCTCCGGAGGAGTTGCTGCCTACACCCTTGCAAGAAAGGGACTCAAAGTTTTGTGCCTTGAGGCCGGCCGGATGGTTGAGCCGCACCGGGACTTCCGCAACCATAAACCTCCCTATCGCTGGCCCTACCGGGGAAACGGCAAGCCGGGAAAGTACGGCAGTCTTCCGCAGGGTATGGAATGGAAAATTAACGAGTGGACCGACAACCTTTTTACGGTGCCGCACGATGACCCTTATGCACTTGCTCCCGGCGCAAAGTTCACCTGGACCCGGTTGCGGGCTGTCGGCGGCCGTACCCTGGTCTGGGGACGAGAGTCGGGCCGCTTCGGCCCTCTGGATTTCAAACCCAAGAGCCTTCAGGACGGTTTCGGGGAGGATTGGCCATTCACGTACGACGATCTGGCGCCGTATTACGACAAGACGGAAGCTTTGATCGGAGTTTCAGGCGGCGGCGAAGAAGTTTATAACTCACCAGCCAGCAAGAATGCCTTGCCGCCGTTCCATGCCCGGTGCGGGGAATGGCTGATTAAAAAAGGCGCCGCGAAGCTGGGCATGAAGACGGTGTCCATGCCGCTGGCGGTCCTCAGCAAGCCATATGACAACCGGTTGGCTTGTCATTACTGCGGAGCGTGCAACTTCGGCTGTGATACCGCGTCGCGCTTCAGCACACTGGAGGTCCTTTTTCCAAAAATGCTGAAGATGCCGAACTTTACGCTGCGCACAAATGCGGCAGTGCATCGTGTACTGATGGACAAGAACACGGGCAAAGCGCGTGGCGTTTCTTTCATCGATACGACAGACCGGCAGGAATACGAAGTTTACGGACGAGCGGTCGTTCTCGGCGCATCGATGGTGGAATCCATCCGCATCCTGCTCAATTCGCGAAATCGGGAATTTCCCGAAGGATTGGCAAACTCCAGTGGCACTCTCGGCCGCTATTTGATGGAGCATGTCGCCTTTAACGGAATCGTTGGATTTTTCCCGGCGCTTGCGGGACGCCCAACCACCAACGACGACGGGCCCGGTTCAAATAGCGTGTACATTCCGCGCTACAACTACGGGCGCAAGAGCGCAAAATTTCTGCGTGGATATCGCTTTACGGCTTATACCGGATCCAGCATGGGTCCCGGACCCGGCGCACAGCTTCCAGGATTCGGAGCAGGGTTTAAGAAAAGAATCAAAGAACTCTATCCCGCTCGTGTAGATATCAGCGGTTACGGCGAGGGTCTGCCGTTTGAGCACAATTATGTTGAAATTGACCCCGACGGCCTGACCGACCGTTACGGAATCCCGCAGGTGCGTTTTCACACAAATGCCGAATACGAACATTCCTTTGCGATGCGCGACGAAATGTATGGCCAGATGGAAGAGATTTTGCGCGCCAGTGGCGCTGAGATCTTGCCATACGCCAAGCGCGCGCCTTATCCGATGGGCAGCGTCACGCACGAAGCCGGCGGAGCGCGGCTGGGTGGCGATCCTAAAAAGTCCGTGCTCGACTCTTGGAACCGGTGTCACGACATCAAAAACGTGCTCGTGGTGGACGCTTCCTCCTTCGCATCGCACCCGGAAAAGTCCATCACGCTCACCATCATGGCATTGTCGATCCGTGCGAGTGAACGCCTGGCCGAAGATCTGCGCACGGGCACTGTGTGAAAGTCGGGCTGACGGTCCCGGTCACCCGGCGTTTGCCGGCCGGCTTAGTCGGTCCGGGCGGTCGTTCGCTTTTCTCCAGGGCCGCTACGGCCGCTTCAAGTGTTTGTGAATAATCGAAAAATGGGGCCCACAGTTTCGCTCTGCGCGGAAGGTCAGCCAGGACGGAGCGAAGCGTCCACTGGGCGGGTCGCAATCGGGAGCTAAGTTCGTTCCAGGCGAGCGGCGTCGACACGGGAGCCCCTTCTCTGGGTCGCAGGGAAAAAACCGACGCCAGCGATTGCCCGTACGAGTTTTGCCGGACGTCCACAAAAACGGTGTTCTTTGGACGGTCCTGAACGCGGTGCGTCCTGGTAAGCAGTTCGGCTTCCTGATCCATCGCCATCCGTGCCACGATTTCAAGGAACGCGCGCACGTGATCGAATCCATAGCGCCTGGAAATCGGCACAAAGAGATGCAAACCTGTGGCGCCGGAAGTTTTTGTAAAGAATTTGAGCCGCGCCCGAACTAGAACTTTGCCGACGGCTTGCGCGGCGCGAACCACACGCGAGAAATCGGTCCCCTCCGTGGGGTCGAGATCAACGAACATGTAATCCGGCTTTTCAAGGTCATCGGACCGCGCAGAAAATGGATTGTGCTCGATACACCCCAGATTGGTGAGATAGAGCAGGGAAGCCAGATCGTTGATCAAAAAATAGTCAACGTTGTGCCGTTTGGTCTCCGAGAAGATTTCAACGGTCTGAATCCAGTCCGGAATGCTTTCACCTGCCTCTTTCTGGTAAAACGCATTTCCGGAAATTCCATTGGGATAACGATGAAGCACCAAGGGGCGGTCTTTGAGGAAGGGCAGGACGAATGGACTCACGCGGGCGTAGTAGGAAAGCACGTCGCGCTTGGTAAACTCCGCTTGCGGAAAATACACCTTGTTCAGGTGCGTCAAGGTGAGGTGCCGGCCGTTGACCTCGAATCGCAACTGCTCCTGCTGGTCTTTTTCTATAAGTGCGGCAATCGCGCTGGAGGATTTGGGTGAGTGCCCAGCCGCAGGAGCCTGTTCCTTGGTCTTAGGGGTCTCTTTGGCACTCGTTCGCTCTGCAACCGGCGGCGCTTTCTCTTTGCTCAACGTAGAATCGCGGGCGTCGCGATCCGGTTGAATTCCGAGAAACCTCGGCTGGCGCAGTTGATCATCGGAGGTCCATTCTGCGTAGCCCACGCGGGCCACCAATTCTGGTTCAACCCAGTGAGCCTGCTCGCGGGTGCGCGGAACTGGCGAAAATGGACTCCGGTTCAAGGCTATTTTCTGAAGCCTCTCGAACAGCTCTTTTTCCAGCGCTTGGGGGAACCCGGTCCCTACCCCTCCAATAAACCGCAGGGCGGCCTTGTCGTAGAGTCCGAGCAACAAACTGCCAAAATAGGCACGCGATCCCCGGGGATCGGTCCAACCGCCAATTACGGCGTCAACTTCGCGCACCGGCTTAAATTTAAGCCAACTGGAGGTTCTCCCGGCTGGATAGGGTCCATCCAAACGCTTGGCGATCAGGCCTTCCAGCCCACTGCGAATTGCGACATCAAATAGCGCAATCCCATTGCCCACCTGATGTTCGGAAACTCTTACCTGTTCGTTTACAGCGATTATTTTCCGGAGAAGTTCTTTCCGCTCCACCAGAGGTGCCCGGCGCACGTCGTAACCATCGCAATACAAGACGTCGAACAAATAGAATGTCGGCGGCGAATCACTCTGAAGCTTCACCGAAGGATGCACCACTCCAAAGCGCGACTGTAACCGCTGAAAATCACTGCGGCCTTTTTCGTCCAGGACCACGATTTCTCCGTCGAGGACGGCCTGCCGCACGCGAACGTTCCGGGCCAGGGTTGAGAGTTCCGGATACTCGGCCGTTATCCGTCGGCCGGACCGCGCGATAAGCTCCGTCGTGCCATCCTTTACCACCGCCAGTGCGCGAATGCCGTCCCACTTGATTTCGTAAATCCAGTCGTCGCTCGAGAACGGTTTGTCGGCAAGAGAGGCAAGCGCCGGCTGAAATTGTTCCGGAATGGAAGCTCTGGCGGCGTTGGTCAGGTTTCGCGCACTGGCTGGCGCAGCGCCGGAAGAGTTCGTGCGATGCGGGTGGCGCGGTGGTCCGGGAGGCTTGCCTGTTTTGATCGAACGGTCGTGATCGGCAATTTCCCAATCCGCGTGCACAAAATTGTCTTTGTGCTTAATTAAAAGCCATTCGTTTTGTTTTCGCGAATTGCGAAGCTTGACGAGAACGAAACTCCCGTTAAGCTTCTCGCCGTGTAGCGTGAACTTCAACTCGCCTTTTCGGATTTGTTCAGGCCCCGGAGTGCCGCCTTCCAGGTCATACGTGCCGCTATCCCATAAAATCACTTCGCCGGCGCCGTAGTTTCCTTCAGGAATGGTTCCTTCGAACCCGCCGTAGTCGAGAGGATGATCTTCGGTCTGCACGGCCAGGCGTTTGTCACTGGGGTTCAAGGAGGGCCCTTTGGGCACCGCCCAGGACTTCAAAACACCGTCCATTTCCAGACGAAAGTCGTAATGGAGCCTGGTCGCGTCATGGCGCTGGACCACAAATGAGTTCTGGTCCGGGGACGGCTTGCCGCCGCGCGGCTCTGGACTTTTGCCGCGCGGCCTCTTCTTGCGGTATTCCCCAAGCGAAGCCATCGCCGAAGTATTTCCTAGGGCGGCCGCGATGGCAACCGGAAACACCGTACAGTCATTCTTGCTTGGGGGTAAAGGCATCCCCGTATGGGTCGCGATCGTCAAAGGAAGTGATAATCCGGCGAGGCAAAACTATGGCAGCGGCTGTCTGGTCGGGGTCGATTGTACTCAGTCTGATTTCCATTCCTATCAAGTTATATGCTGCGGCTCGCGCGCAACGAACCTACCTGCACCAAATTCACAAGGAATGCAATTCGCGCGTACGCCAGCCGTTGTTTTGTCCGACCTGCAATCGCGCCGTAGATCGCGGCGAGGTCGTCAAGGGTTATGAATTCGACGAAGGTCAGTATGTGCTCGTGGAAGAGAAGGAAGTCAAAAAGCTTGCCGCGGTTTCTTCTCACACTCTGGAAATCGTGGCGTTCAGCAAACAGGCGGAAATCGATCCGATATTTTTCGATTCCTCGTACTTCTGCATACCAGAAGACAATGGACAGAAAGCGTATCAGGTTCTTACCAAAGCGCTCGAAGATACCAAAACCGTGGGGATTGGAAAGCTCTTGATGCACCAGCGTGATTACACGGTATTCCTGCGCCCTTATCAGCAGGGCCTGGTGCTGCACACCATGTATTTCTCCAACGAAATTCGCGAACTTCCGCAATTTGGCGTGCTCGAAGCAGTCAACGTGAAGTCGCAGGAGTTGAAATTGGCCGAACAGCTGATCAGTCAGCTGACCGAGCCGTTCCAGCCGAAGCAATATCACAATGAGTTTCAAGAACGCTTGCAAAAGCTTATCGCCGCCAAACAGCAGGGAAAGAGCATTGAAATCGGCTCCGAGCCGAAACGCGCCCCGGTCGTCGATTTGATGACCGCATTGAAAAAGAGCCTGGCCACAGGCCCTTCGGCTTCGCGAAATAGCCGCGAAAAGAGCCAGGCAATCGAGAAGCCCAAAAAACTTTCTGCCGCGCGCCGAGCCAGTTAATTTGACAATTCGGCAGCGGGGCAATTTCAGGCATTCCGAACAAACCAGGCGCGGGCAGGCGCGGTCCTGAAGAACGCACTCATGACTAGGCCGTCGTACAATGTCCCCGCATCACTGCAGACGTCCAAATAGTGGAGCGATTATCGTGACGAGAGACGAGGCGTGGAAACTTGCCGAGCATTGGATTGCGGCCTGGAATGCGCATGATCTGGACCTGATCATGACCCACTATGAAGATGCAGTCGAATTGACTTCGCCAGTTGTTGCTCAACTTCTGGGAAGGCCTGACGGCAAGATGATCGGAAAGGCGAATTTGAAGGCTTACTTTGAGCGAGGGCTCGCGGCCTATCCGGAACTGCAGTTTCGCCTCGATGACGTACTCCTGGGTGTTAGCAGCGTGGTGCTCTACTACAAAAATCAAAAGGGGACGCACACAGCCGAGTTCATGGAGCTGTCGGCCACAGGAAAAGTGGCACGAGTTGTCGCGAACTACAGCGCTCAGCAGGCGTGACCCTGCCAAGCCGGAGAAAAATCCCAACTTCTGACGCGGTAACAACCCCGAATCCCTGGACGGCGGCGACAAAGTCGTCCTAAAACATTTCACACGTCGGCAAGGGAGCGGTTCGCGACCGCCGCGGAGCGGCCGAGGATGCAAATCGCGCCACAGGAAGCGGCAAAAATGTTAGCTCATTGCATACAATAAGGGGCTGGCCGCATTGTGGGTTCCGGGCCGGCAGCGATAATTGTAGGATGCCACCCGAATCAAGATTCGAGCAAACAATCGCTGTCGCACACGAGGCCAGTCCTCCCAGTTCGCCCAGCGGCACTTCGCTGCCTGAGTCATCGGAACAAAACGCTATTACTTTGCGCACTGCCCGGACTCCGGCCATCGTCGCACTGCTATTTGGGGTGCTGGGACTGGCGCTGTTCCTGGTCGGAATCAGAAATCCGGGGTCCTTTTTTTATGATGAAGGCTACTTTGTGCCGGAAGCCAGGGCTTTTGTTCAAGGGCCCACGGACCAGGATACGCATGGTCCCCCTCTGGCAAAGCCCCCCCTCGGGAAGCTGATCATGGCCATCGGCATCAAAGCCGCGGGAGACAATCCTTTGGGTTGGCGCATCGCCGGCGCGGTCTGTGGCGGGTTCACCCTGACGGCGGTATGTCTTTGGGTTTTTCTGCTCCTGGGTGACACCCGACTTGCGTACCTGGCGACGGCGCTGGCGCTATTCAACAATTTTATGTATGTGATGTCGCGCATCGGGATGATGGACGCTTTCTTGATGGTATTTTTGATATGGAGTTTGGTGGCGTACACAGCCGCCCTCACGCTGGATACCGGCCCGAGACTGCGACGGTTTTTGTTTGTTGGCTCCGGGGTTTTGGTTGGATTGGCGGGCGCCTGCAAGTGGAACGCCATCGATACGCTGGCGGTTTTTTTTCTGGTGAGTTTCGCGCTGCTTTGGGTGCGGCCCCGGCCGAACGCAGATTCCAGCTCTTCGCTTTGGCGATACGCCAAGAATATTCGCGAAATTGGAATCCCGACCATGTGTTTGGGCTTGGGGGTTGCGCCAATTTTGGCGTACATCCTCGCCTACTGGCCGCTATGCCTGATTATCCATAGGCCTTTCAGCGTGGATGAATTGGTGGCCATGCACAAATTTATCTGGAAATTCAACAGTACGACGATTTCCAACAGGGCGATCACCTCGCCCTGGTATACGTGGCCCTTGAATCTGAGCCCGCAGCGTGTGCTTTCCTACCTGGTTGGCAACCCGGTCATCACCTGGGGTGGTTTGCTGGCGCTCGGTTTTTGTGTGCGACAGTTTTGGAAAACGCTGGGCTTTGCCGAAGGGTTGGTGCTGTTGCTGTTCGCTGCAAACTATCTGCAGTGGGCGGTTACGCCGGAAAAAGGAATTTTTTATTATTACTACTATCCTTCGGTGATGGTTCTCGGAGTCGCTATCGTCGTGGCTCTGCGCAGCCTGCCCGCTCGCGTGTTTGGCGTCCGCCCCGGTCTGGTGGTCTTGGTTGCTGCGATTGCCGCGTTCGTTTGGTGTTATCCGAGGATGGCGCATCTGCCGGCTCCCTGGGACTGCATGCTGGGGTGCTGGACGTAACTAACCAACGTTGATTGCCTACGTACCGCGCGCGGCCGGCTAAGGCACGGTTATCGATAAAGTGCCAAGACTTTCTACCGAACTGCCGGCAGTGCCCTGGACGACGATGTGCACCGTGGCTGCCGAACCACTACCGCCCCCGCCGGATCCTGGCCCGGACAAACTTGAACTCATACATGAACTCATAGTGAGCGCAACCAAAATCAGAAGCGCCATGGTGAGCGACAATTGAAATGCAGGCTTGGCCAAGGGTGCAGTGTGCCGCAGGCCGAGCATCGCCAGCATGAGAAAGATGAGTACGTAAACCGGCCATGGTGACCTTGTCCGGAAATAGGAATTGGGAGGCGGGTTAGGCCAGCTGTGGAAGGGAAGGAGTATCGCAGACTGTGGTTTGGCATTTACGGAGACGATAAGAACACTACTCGAGTTGCCGTTTGCCGTAAGGTTAATCTGGCGCGCGGAGAAGCTGCAGGAAACACCCGCGGGAGGATCAGCGCAGCCCAGGGAAACTGCGCCCACATAGTTCGTGGAGTTTATGGTGACGCTGAACGCTTGCGAACTGCCGACTTTGATACGCGCTTCAGAAGGCGAGACAGAACCCGAGTAAGAACCCGCAATCACGCCAAGCGAAACGGAGGCGGTGGCGGAATGGTAGTCGACGGCATCGGCCGGCGTGAAAGTAACCGTCAAGAGTTGTGAGGTGCCCGAGCCTACGACAGTACCTCCTGGAGGATCGTAAACAAACGTGCCCGGAACACTCGCGGCAGCGTTCAGTTGACTCGGGCCGAGAACGGTGCCCGCGGCCACGGCACCGGGTGTACTCCAGGTGATCGTAGGTGTGGCCATTCCAATCAAAAGACTGCCGCCAGAATCATTACTACCAGCGAATTCTGCCGTGCCGCTGTAGGCAGCCTTGAGCGCATAACTGGCCGCAGGCGTACCGCCGGGGACAGTAAAGTTGGCATTCGCAGCGCCTCCCGTTACCGGCCCCGATAGGGCCGAGCCGGAAAGGCCGGTCGCGGTGAAAGTGACCGTGCCCCCATTCACCGCTCCGCTGGCGGCGGTCACCGACGCGCTCAGCGGCACAGCTTGGCTGGTCGGATTGAACGTGATTGAATCGTGAGGAGCAATCGTGCTGGTCAGTGCCGGAGTGCCCGCAGTGGACACCGTTGTGAGCAATTTCTGATACATGTTTAGCAGATCCGAAGGTGCCTCGCTCGGAATGGGATTGAATTGATAGTACATGTCCAATGCTTCGCTGGCCTCGAGCAAGGCGAGTCCATCATAGCCAGCGATGGCCAGGGCGTTGGCCGTGGCTATCGCGGCGCTCGGATTGTTCGGCTGGTCCAAGTGCAATTGGTTCGCCGTGGCTACTGCACCGTTCACGTCGCCGGCGTTCAGGGAATACTCAGCCAGGAGCAGCGCCTTTTGCGACTGCTCGTTGCTGCTGAGGGTGGGCTCCGGTCCAACGGTAATCGCAACCGGCTCGGATCGCACCAGTCCCGTCCAACCGCTGGAGTTGCTGACTTGCACAGTGGCCGTCAGCTGGTATTGACCCGACGGGAGCGAAGAGACGCTGTCGGCGGACATCTGCCAGGCGGCATTCACATAACTTTTCTTGGCGAGCGTTAAGGAAGAGTCGCTGGCCGTGCCCACCTGCGTGAGCGGCCACTGGGCCGTCTGCCCGCCGCTGGATACTGCCGCAAAGCTGATGGCTGTTGTCCAGATCGCGCCGGTCGGAGCGATGACCAGAGGAGTCGAACTCGTCTTGTCGTCACGAATTGAATTCATGATGGTGACGTGAACGATGAGCGGCCATCCAGGATAGAGACTCAGATTTCGCGTGTTGTTTGCCGAAATAGAAATCTCTGGGGAGGCCTGCTGCCCGAGTGCAGCAGAGGGGATAGCGATCAGTAAGACGAATAGAGTGGCATATCTCATAGGTCCTCAATCTGGGATAGGTGGATACTTGTCATTGACGCAGACCCAGTTCTGACACGCGCCGCGCCCAGCTCTGGCATCGGAATAACGCGACTGCGGCTTATGCGACGAGCTGTTGATTCCCGTGCCTGCCGGGCTGATACACAAGCCGTTTCCTTTCGGTTCCGTTCCAGATTGCGAAATGTAGTAGATGGAGCTATCGGACTTGGACGGGTACACGTTGGCGAAGAAGTACCGCATGACGCATTGGTCGTCGCCGCTGTGTTGCGCTTGCGGGTGGCCGATGTAGAAAGTCAGATCGGTGAATTGGCGCAACCCGTGATTGACCACAGTTTCGCAGCCTTTGGAGAACGCTGCTGGGCCGTAAAGCGCCGTAACACTTCCGCAATTCTTGATCAGAATCTCGGTAAGCGTCTCCCACATAACCACTGCCCGATCCGTGAGGGTCACTTCGTCGAGCAAACTCACAATAGCCCCGTCCAGAAAAAAAGCGGGAATGTGCTTCGTATTCCTGGGATCATCCGGTCCAAGCAGTGTGAACCGATGGGAGCCATCGTCGGTTTCGCCATGGTGCTCCACACCCACGCTGTGCGATAACTCGTGGGCCACGCCGAGGTCATATTGCGTTGCCGCGTCAGACGGGGAGATCGAACCCCTGTGCGTGTCGTCTGCGTTCAGAGTTCCAATACTATTGCGCCCCTGCATGCAGATAAATTCGGTAAGACCAGGCCGGCCATGGAAGCCTTTTCCGCTTTGCGGTTTGAGAAAGGTTTGTCCCCCGTCCACGTCCCGGCAAGTTACGATGAAGACGCCATGCTGGTCGGTGACGTGGGCGCCCTGGTCGTAATTGAAGTTGATCAGGCGATCTCCAAGACCTGCTGCGGTGTCCCCCTGCATTTCGCTTTCCTGGATGTCCTTGTGAACGATGAGGCCCGTGAGTTCAGTAAATTTCGCAATGCCGGGCTTGGCGTTCCCGCCGATCAAATTCTCAATAAAAAAATCCTTTGCTGAAATATCTCCCTCAATGTGCTTGCTGTTCTCCATGAATCCGCGATATTCCTCGTAGGCTGACAATCCATCGCCCACGCATCCGGGATAGCTCACCGGATCGGCCTCCGCATCATCAGTGTCTGGAGTGCCGAGCGGAACGTTGTGTTTGGTCTTCCACACATCGGCGATATGCGAATCCGCTTGGCGTTTCGGAAGCAGAATGTTGGTTGTGTTGGGCGCGCCCTTTAGATGGCCTTGATACGTTTTCCCGTTAAATGTGGCCGTCACGTTGAGCGTGGCCCAGCCACCCCAATCGTGCGGTGAGACAAAAGCGGCCACTGGAGCAGAGCTAAGAGGTGTGAAGTCGGCTTTGCTGCCATTCGCGCCAAGCGAGGCCAACGGATTGTGAGCTGCGTCGAACTCCATGTCGGCATCTTTGGTTGCGCTTTTTTTCTCGGGCCAGTTCATGGAGACGCCCGGTTCGTGCGAAACGGAGACCAGAGAAAACGTGATCTTCTCCGGGGGAGCTATGGACGGCGCGCCGGTGTCTTTGTCGATAAATTGCGCGTCGAGCTCGAGTACGCTCACTCCAGAAACAGGATCGGTTCCAACCTCCTTTTCCGTCTTGCCGCCCGCGGGTCTCCAGGTTTGATAGTTCGAAATGGTGATGACTAGATCCAGGTTCTTTGGCGTAGGAACGAAATTCCAGGTAACGGTCCAGGTGATGGACGGATCAGTGAAATTTTCAATGACCGCGGGCGCTTGGTAGCTGATGTTGCCCGAGAGAAGTACTCCTGAGGTGGGCAACGGGATACCTGATATCAAGTACGGCTTTTTCGGACCGTATCCCCACTGGCTGACGACGAGGGGCGGACTTTTCGTACCGTCGCAACCAGTCGTATCAAATTGCAACCCGTCGACAGCCTGGGTCAAGCTTGCCTGGTACGTTTTAGCGAAGGGGTCGATCACCAAGTCTACGTTCTCGGCAAAGGTACCGTTTGTGACTTTCTCTGTGTGTACCGACTGCCCGCCGGCTTGGCAAGGCGTATCCACTTCGTCGTTGATATTCACCGAAACGCTCTTGATCCCGGCGGTGCCCGCGATCCAATTGATCGGATCTGGTTCAAAGCAGCCGACCGGAGGGTTGTCCGTTGCAAAGCTGACGGTGGCGGACTCGTGCACTTTTACCGTGCTTCCGTCGCTTCGAACGACTTGGCCATCGCCTTGGAAACTGATCGTTCCGGTCCATTCATCTTGGTTGATCCACGGTTGACAGGGCCCGGCTTGTTGCGCCCGGGCGCTACCGGCCGCGAACAGATATCCTCCGGCTACGACGAGTGCCATGGCGAACAATCTCTTACTGCTGGCGATTCTCATAGGTCCCTCGAACTCCGCTGCGATTCCCGGATAGGGAGAAAAATTGAACTGTTCATCACTTCAATTCCTGAACGAAGGCCAGGGTCATGGGTTGTACGGGAATCGTTTTGAAGGCTTTTCCCGCCAGGAGCTGTTGCTGATCGTCCACGCTCTTTTCCCAGGTGGCAAAACTTACCGTCAACGATACCTTTGCCGCCTGAATGGTACGGGCAATGGTCATGGCATCCTGCACGCTGGAGATGGCGCTTATCGGGGTAAAACCGGACATGGCGATATCAATGCTGGCGTTGGCGATTTTGTATCCCATCATGAATTTTTCGCCGCCATTCATGCCTTCGGCGCCCAGCTTGGAATCCTCCAGGCCCGGATAGCGCACAAAGAGCCGAGTGTAGTTGTTGGCGAAGCGCCGCGCGGGTGGACCTTCGACAGGCGTAAAACTCGGCAGGTAAATGGGCGCCAGTGTTATTTCCTGCTGGGAAAGTTTTATCTTAAGAAGGCCTTTGTCGGTTTCTACTTTTTTGATTTCGCTCAAAGGCAATTCCAGTGATTCGAATTCTTGCGGGCGCGTGGCAGAAGGGTCGATCACCAGGTCTCCCAGGCCGTCTTGACCGGCCGGTTTGCCGGGTGCGACCGGATTGCCTTTCTTGTCGTACGAGGAGAGATAGATCAGTCGCACCCGGTCGTGCGTCAGCTCGCACTTCACAGCCTGATCCTGCTTACGGCCGCGCATTTCGGCATAGAAGGCCACCGGCAGGCTTTGGCTGGCGACAACATCAAAACTTCTCGTTGCTGAATGGCCGTCATTGGCTTGCAAGAAGACCAGCCCCAGCAATTGGTGAGCTTCGGCGCCAAGAGGGAACAGCGCCAGAGCGATTTGCAGATGCTCACTGGCCCGTCCGAGTTGCTGTTGGGCGTAGGCGAAGGGAATCGCAAATCCGCCTACTTTGTTCTTGGCTTTGTTCTGCTCGTTCTTTTTCACGCGGGCGCGCTTGGCACGCATGGCGCTGCGATTCTCAGAACCGTTGAACGTGAGGTTCATAGAACGGTTAAACAAATCGGCAAGTAGGTCGCCGGCTTGGTCTATTTCTTCGTCGTATTTGGTTCGTTTTGCGGCGAGGGTGCTGAGGTGCAGGGCGGCCTTGTCTTTCGCGGCCGCTGCGGGCGCCAGTTCCTGATAGCGAATGAGATTCGCGCGCGCTTCATCTACGTTACCCAGGGCTTCATAGAACAGCCCGAGTTTCCATTTCGTCAGCGCAAATTCCGGGGCAAGAGTTTCCGCCTTTTTGAATGCAGCTAGCGCCACGTCGTATTTGTGTTCCGCCAGCGCTCCATACGCGGAAGCGTACAGCCGGCGGACTTCCAGACCGTTCTGCCCCGGCAAAGTCAACAGAGCTTTCAGCTCCGCAATGCGGGTATGAGACTCTTCGGCATCGAGCGCCCCCGGAGCCAGCTCCAGGTACTTTTCAAGGAGGCGCACGGCTTCAGCGGTGCGCGCATTGGTCTCGGCGCAATTCGCCAGGTTGAAGGTCGCAGAAGGGCTGGTCGCCAGCGCGCCCTTAATTTCAGTCAAGGCATCGCACAGGCTGGAGCGATGACCGGTGCTCGCTCCGCCATGCACTGGAGCGGGATGGGCGGTCTGGAGCGCCACCGGCGTCGCCTTGCCCTCGGGAGGTGCGGCTGCGGATTCCGTGGAATTTTCAATTGCCAATTCCTCTGCGCCGCCCGCGTCGCCGAGCGACGCTTCAAGACCAATGCTATCGGCAAGATGATTGACCCGGCCGATGCGATCTTTGTCGGTGTCCTTAACGGAATTTCCGTTTTCTCCCGTTGAAAAATACGTAAGCAGCTGCATGAGTTTTTGCCTTTGTTTTGGTTCGATGGTGGCGGTCTTGGCTTTGGACATGAACTCCAAGGCCTTATCGCGTTCTCCAAGCTGGTAGTAACAGAGCGCCAGGTCATACGTCAGAACGGACTGGTAGGCTTCCAGTTCCATACTGTGTTCGAGAGCGATGCTGGCTTCTTTGTATTTGTGCAACTCGTAAAGTTTGCGTGCTTCGTTTAAAGACCCTTTCACCTGTTTGTGAATCTCCTCATCCAAATGCTTGATGGCTTCGGTCACATCCTTGGTTTCTACGAGCGCCTGCGACTCGGCATATTTCGTGCGTGCGCGCGCCAGCTGCCCGGACTTCTGCAAATTCCGGGCTTCCGCGGTCATGACTTTGACTTGCGCTTCAAGCGCTTTTTTCTGAGATTTCTCCAGGTCATCGGACGCCAGTGCGGAGAACATCATGAATGTCACCAGAACCGTTTTTATGTCCATAACACCCCTTTTTTCCACCGCCGCCCGTGCTATGGCGCAAGCAAGATCCGGCAGTCCCGCTACTCCGGAGCGGGGTCTTTTGAATGCCTCTTTGCTGTACACATGCGGAAACCGGGACGAGTTTGGCTCACGGTGGCACCAAGTCTCGCTAAAAGGCCTAAAAAACGGGGCTCGCAACGCGGCTGAAGCGGATTGACAACCGCCATGTCAACCCTTACGCTCGCTCCACTTAGCCGTTCCCCTCGACTTACGGAGAAACTGTTGCAAAGTGACGCTCCCCAGCAGGTCACGAATCTCCTCGCGCGTTGGCGCTCGGGAGATCGCGAAGCTCTTGATGCCCTGATGCCCCTGGTTTACGAGGAGCTTCGGCAACTTGCGCGGCACTACCTGCGCCTGGAAAGGCCCGATCACACCCTGCAAAGTACGGCTCTGGTCCACGAAGCTTTCGTGCGCCTGGTCGGGCAAAATCCGCCGGAATGGAAGGATCGTACGCACTTTTACGGGGTTGCCGCGCGACTTATGCGGCAGATTCTGGTGGACCACGCGCGCGCGCATGGAGCCGCAAAGCGCGGTGGAAATTCCGTAAAGCTGATGCTGGATCAGGACTTGGTTCCTTCCAAGTCTGTAGACCTGGATATTCTTGCCCTGGACGACGCTCTGAATCATCTGGCGCAAGTCAATTCGCAACAAAGCCAAATCGTCGAGCTGCGATTTTTTTCCGGGCTTTCCATTGAGGATACTTCGGAAGTTTTGGGCGTCTCGCCGGCAACCGTGAAACGCAGCTGGACGACGGCACGCGCTTGGCTTTTCCGCGAGATGAACCGAGGTGAATCGTCATGACTCCGGATCGCTGGGAGCAAATTGGCAGAATCCTGGAAAACGCGTTGGCACTCGAAGCCGAGAAGCGTCACCCCTACCTCGCTGCGGCATGTGCCGAGGATTCAGAGCTACGAAGCGAAGTTGAATCGCTGCTGGCCTCGCACGAAGAGGCCGGAAGCAGGTTCCTGAATATGGGGGAGATGGACGCAAATGAGGCCACGCAAAACGCGCGTCGCGTGGCGGTCGTCCCGGGGCGCAGGATAGGTCCGTATGTGGTCATTGCAGAAATTGGTCGCGGCGGGATGGGCGAAGTTTTTTCGGCGCGCCGGGCGGATGGGCAGTATGAAAAAAAAGTAGCAATCAAACTTGTCCGCAGCGGTTATGACACGGCCCTTATTCTTGAGCGTTTTCGCGGCGAACGGCAAATCTTGGCCAGCCTCGATCATCCGAACATTGCCCGGCTTCTCGACGGCGGCACTACCGACGATGGCATACCGTATCTCGTGCTGGAACTGGTCGAGGGCGTACCTGTTGACGAGTATTGTGACGCTCACAAACTGAGTGTTACCGAAAGACTGCAATTGTTTGGTCAGGTGTGCGCCGCCGTGCAATACGCCCACCAGAGACTGGTCATTCATCGAGACCTAAAGCCCAACAACATTCTGGTGGACACCCAAGGCGTGCCAAAACTCCTGGATTTTGGCATCGCCAAGCTGCTGGACGCGTCCGGCGCCTCCGAACCAACCGTACTGCAGCCCATGACTCCTGAATATGCCAGTCCTGAACAGGTTCGCGGCGAACCGATTACGACGGCTACCGATGTCTATTCCCTTGGAGTCATTCTGTACCAGCTGCTGACAGGCCGGTCACCCTACACCGTTGCTACGCGCACGCCGGCGAGCCTCGCAGAGGCCATAAACAATCATGAGCCCGAACGCCCCAGCTCTTCGGTTGAGCGAAAGGAAAGCGTTCTCGAGGCAGGAGAAGTACGCGAACTTACGGCGGAAACGGTGAGCAGTGTGCGGGAATTCACACCGCTTCGCTTGCAGCGACGCCTGCGAGGTGATCTCGACCATATTTTGCTGAAGGCGCTCAGAAAAGAGTCTGTAAAACGATACGGCACCGTTGAACAGTTTGCGCAAGATATTCGCAACCATCTCGGCGGACTTCCGGTTACTGCCAGAAAGGGAACGTCCGCCTATCGCGCGGGAAAATTCATGCAGCGGCACAAGGCCGGAGTTATCGCCGCCACTGCCGTTCTGGCCATACTCGCCTCGGGTGTTGGCGTTACCTTGCGAGAAGCCCGCATCGCAGAAGCGAACGGCCTGCGGGCGGAAGCCCGTTTCAATGATGTCCGCAGTCTGGCCAATTCCCTTATTTTCGAAATTCATGACTCCATCCGGGATTTGCCCGGAGCTACCAAGGCGCGCAGCCTCATTGTGCAAAAGTCACTGGGCTATCTGGATGGCCTGGCAAAAGAGTCTGCCAGTGATCCAGCTCTGTTGCGCGAGCTGGCTGCCGGTTACGCCCGGCTCGGCGATGTCCAAGGCACACCTGGAACGTCGAATTTGGGAGACCCGGCGGCGGCCCTGGTCAGCTTGCAAAAATCCCTGCAGCTTCGCGAACAGCTTGCAGCGCTGAATCCCCGGAACAGCGCGGACCAAGTCGAACTGGCGACGGCCTATCTGGATTTATCCGACTTGGAACGGGGGGACGGGGGCAGCCTGCCGCTGGCGCTGGCGTCCTGTAAAAAGGGAGTAGCCATCCTGGACCGCGAAATCATTGCTTCTCCGCAGGATCTGCGAGTGATCAGCCAGGATGCGCGCGGCTATGTGACTCTCGGGGTGATCCACGTGGGCGACGGAGCTTCGGGACGCTTGGGCACGCTCGCAGAAGGAATTGCCGAGCTGCGGACTTCGCTGGAACGAACCCACCAGGCCCTCAAACTTGCTCCGGGTAATCTGAAACTTTACGGCAACGAGGCTATCGCCTATATGGCTCTCGGGAATGCCGAATTGCTGCGTGCGGATCGTCCCCAAGCGCTGTTGTTTTATCAGAATGCTTTGAATACGATGCAGACGCACGACGCCAGCGGTTCCAATCTCGTCATGTCAGTGAACAAACTAACCGTAACGGGAAAGATCGGTGATGTTTTATTGATACAAGGCAAAATCCCCGATGCGGTCTCTTATTACGGGATGGCCGAGCGCGCCGCCGGTCAACTCCTGGCAGCGGAGCCGGGCAATGAAATGCTGCAGCGCACGGTCATCACCAATTCCGCCCAGTTGGGGCTGGCACTGGTGCAAAACGGCCAGCCGGAAGAGGGTCTGAAATATTTTCGAAAATCACTCGCGGTCGCCGACTCCGAGCCTGCGCAGACGCCAATTACCCACCTGCTGCAGGGAATCGTGGGAATCTGGTTGGGTGTTGGCCTCGAACGCGAAAATCGAGTGGAAGAAGCGGTCCAGCAGTACCGAAAAAGCAAAACACTTATTGTGGGGGTTCGCGCAGCAGGCGGAGATGATTCAAAAATTCAGACGTATCAGTCATTCGCCATGATTTGCTTGAGTTCGGCATTGCAAAAACAGGGACGTCTGGCAGAGGCTCACACCGAATATGACGAAATTCGAGCGATCCTCGAACCGCTCATGGCAACCGATCCAGGCGATTCTGAAGTTCTCTACGCTCTGGCAGAAACCTACACCGGCCTGGGCGGGGTTTCTGCCAGAGCCGGTGAGACCAGCCGCGGGCACCAGGAGAAGCTGGTTCACTGGACAGCGTCACGGGATTGGTACAAGAAGAGTCTGGATACCTGGAGTAAAGTTGCCAACCCTGCCTGGATGACCACTTCCGGAATTGAAGTTACCGTCCCGGAAAAGGTTTCTCACCTTCTAAAGAACTGCGATGCGAAAATCGCCGTGCTGGTGAAGCAAGCGCCTTAGAAACCGTCCGGATCCTCGAAAAAGTTGCTTCGCGGCCAGGTGCGGTTGCAAACGAGCGATAAGCCCTTTCCCCGCCGGCAGCCTTTGCTAAGTCCCGGCAAGGTCACTTCGAGCTGGCCTTTGGAGACGGTTCCGGCTTCGCCGGTCGGTTGCTGGCGATGAGCGCAAAAGTTCCGGCGGTTTCAATTTTGAGAGTGACGGCATCCACAGGGAACGGGTGGACCGTCGCGTCCCGGCGAAGCCATCGGCCCGTCTGCTCGTTGTATTCAAGGACCTGGAAACTCTTTGGGCCGGCGCTGGCCGCGCCGGCAACCTTCTTCTCGTGCGGCAGACGGAATCGCAGTGTGGCCGGATGAGCAAATTTGCCAACGTGGTCGGTCGCGATGCGAAAGGGGCCGCTGACGCTGGTTTCTCCGCTGGAGGGTTTGGGCGGCGGCGCTTCCGCCGGTCCAATGGAAATGCGCGAACCCCGAGTGAGTGACTGGGGCGGAAGCTTGAGCTGTAACTGGCCATCTGCAGAAAAGATGTCGGTCTTTTTCTCAGGATCGACCCGATTCATTTCGAAGCGCGCCATGGTTTGCTCGGTTTGCCCCTGGCTGTTGACGGCCGCGACTTCGATGCTGATCTCGACGTCGAGCGGGAGGCCGGCGAGTGGCGCGACATAAGCGTTGGCTTGCGGAATCAAACGCACAGCGGTTTTCATCTCCTCGCTCCGGCCAACGTGCTTTATTCGCATGCTCGGCGCCTGCTGCAGGGTCATGGGCTTTCCGTCCAGAGTCTGCGCCCAGATACGAACTTCGGCGCCTTTCCCGGTTTTAACGGGAGTGAGTGCGGCAAAGACCCGGAACTTTGGATCGTGAGCGGTTAGATGGATCGGTGCAGCCGGTTCGCCACTGCGCAGAGGTGGAATGATCTGCTCACGGCTTGGCTGCCGATCCTGTGTCTTCTGGGAGACCAGCATAAAGCCCGGAGAGCTGGCGAAGCGTTTCCGCGGAACCAGAGTTGCCACCGGACTACAATCGGCGGCTTGGATCGTGTAATTCTCCACGCGGTCCCCGACATGCAGGCCGGTAGCCGTAATGTTCCCGGCGTTGTCGGTCTTGCCTTGGAAAATATCCCAGCCGTAATTGGTATGCAGCCAGATGTCGTCTTGCGTTGCAGGAGTGCCATCGCTGTGGGTGTCGATGAAGAGCAGGGGCGCGCACAGATTCGGGCGCGCGTGATTGACAAGGGCTATGCGTGGATTCCAGGCAGGAAGGGGCGGATTGCTGCCATTGATCGTGCCGGGAATGAAGCTACGGGTCTCCGGCGTCTGCAATGTCCAGCGCGGGTGATCGTTGTCGTCTTTGTACTTGTCGACGAGTGAGCTCCAGCAACTGTCGTCGCCCTGTTCAGTTCCGTGGACGTGAGGATTTTCCGGGCGGCTGGAGCACAGCTTGGCCGCTACTTCTTGCCAGAACATCATGCACGAGGCGGCCGGCGCATTGTTCATGAAACCGCCGGTCGCCGAGTCGAGATTGTGAGTGCATTTCACCGAAGCGTCATCGTCGGAATACTCATCGTCGACGTTGAATCCATAATGGCCGAATTCATGAGCATAGGTCGTTCCAGCCGAATTGATCTGGGTATGAATCCAGCTTCCGTTGCACCAGAAGCTATCGTCGAAAAACCCTCCCAGGGGGCAATCGACGTTCTCCCGCAGGGACTGATCGGCGTAAACCCGGATGTCGGTGTCTTCCCAGTATGTGGAATCGTCGACGATGTCGGCTTGCTCGATCAGGATCTGACCGTCGGTTGCGTTGTAGAGGAAGCGCGAAGCGATGTTGAGTTTCTGCTTAACGGTTTCCATTTCCGACGCCGAGGCGTCCCACTCGATCGAAGCGACCAGGTGCAGGCCGATGAGCGTGTTCTTCTTCAGCACGCGCAAAACCTGAAACGCCAGCGGGTCGGGCTCGAGTTTGACCGAAGACATCGTCAAGCCGCCGTTGTTTTCGACTGCGATATTGGAAATGTAGACCCGGAATTTCCAGTCCTGATAGCTGCCCTGACTGTGATTGCCGCGGTAGGTGGAGCTTTCCTCGACAAATTTTCTGGCCACCAGCGTGGTGCCGTCAGACAGAGGCGGGGTGACGGTGAGGATGCCTGAAAAATTGGTGCGACCAAGAGAAACGCCATCGGCATATACCTCGGCGGCGGGAACCGGGAAGTTGCTTTCGTCGATCACCATGATGCGAGTTTCCTTCACGTCCGCGCGGTAGTTGACGGTGACTTGCCGCGACGTGGTGCCGAAGCAATCCTTTACGGCGACCGCGAGGGTATTGGCGCCGGCGGTGAGCAAGCCGGTTATATTGGCAAAGATGACGTGGCCGGAGGCGACAAAGACCGGACCAAACGTGTTGGTACCGCCCGGGCTGGTCGCGGTGACCTGCAGGGTAGCGTTGGGATCGGCGGTGGCGAGATTGGCCTCGACGGTGACTTCGTTTTTGACAACGATGGAGTTGTCGACGGGCGAAAGCAGGGTAACGCCGGGAGGCACGGTCGACGGACAAACAGGAGGCCCCCCTTGGACATTGAACTCGACATCGTCCACTGTAAGGCTGTTGTTAAACATCGTGGGGGCCGTAGACTCGGCGCCGAGAAAGCCGACGGTGACTCTCACGATGCTGGCCAGTGGCAGGACTACTTGCAGCGGCGTGGAAACGGGAATCACCGCCGTACTCGGACCAAGGACGGCGGTAGCGGTGGCCACGCGCCGGTTCAGCGAATCGTAGGCGCGCAGGACGACGGTCTGGGCGGATTCCAAAGAATAGGAATAGCCGACCCACAGCTTGACACGCGATTGCGCGGTGGTGAATGAGATCTCGAGCGGACCTGTGCAGAATTCGGCGGCGTAGCACATTTCGACGGCTGCCGATCCAGAGTGCGCAAAGTTGGGAATCGCAATACCCTGAGAAAAATCGAGCGCTGTAGCGTTTTGGAAAAGGACGCCTTCGCCCGATAGCTGATTCTTTAGTATCAGTCCGCCGGTGCCATTGCCGGGTGCGTGGAGAGATTCAAAATCGATGACTTGGGCAGTGGCAAGTCCGGGAACAGCGTACAAGACGGCCAGGACTGCCAGTTGGCGAAGCATAGTTTGACCGAAGCGCGAGAAGCGCTGTTTAGAAGAAGGCACGATCTCCTCCATGGCCGGGCGACCAGAAAACGGAATTAGCATCCGTTATTCTGGTAGTGACATTTAACAGAGATTCATTTCACTAAGAGATGTCGCCAGATATTCTCGGAAGGGAACTGCGAATCAGGAGTGCGGCCGGGCCGCCGAGCACGGGTCCTGGAATCGATCGGTTCGCGTAGGTTATGAGTCGATTCGCGTACGGTTACACCGGACCCGGCCATGCGAGTGGCGAGTACGAAGATTTCATGACGGGCTTTGTCGTCGGCAACGGACACGTCTGCGGACGCCCAGCCGGCGTTACCGTGGCTACGGATGGCCCGCTGCTGGCTATCGATGACGGCGAACGTCCATGGCGCGTTCTGCAAGTACATTGGCGGGTTCCGCTAGTGACGGTGCGTACCGGTCGGCCTAAACTACGCATCGAAGTTCAGCATGGAGGAAGAAAGATGACCGATACAGCGCAACAACCAGCGAAAGACACCCAGAAAGCAGAAAGCTTTCCCGCGAAAGCGTTTGCAGCGCAGAGCCCGTCATCCGGCCTGGCGCCCTATGGATTTGCGCGACGCTCCCCACGCCCGCAAGACGTCCAGATCGAAATTCTTTATTGCGGAGTGTGCCACTCGGACTTGCACACCGTACGCAACGAGTGGAAAGAGGTAATGCCCACGGTCTATCCCTGCGTCCCCGGCCACGAAATCGTTGGCCGCGTCGTCAAAGTTGGCCGTGAGGTCAAGAAATTCAAGGAAGGCGACATCGCCGCAGTCGGGTGCATGGTCGATTCCTGCCGCAAGTGCGCGCCTTGTCTTGCCGGCGAAGAACAGTATTGCGAGAATTTCATGACGCTCACCTATAACGGTGAGGACAAATTTCTTGGCGGTGTAACGCGTGGCGGTTATTCGGACAGCATTGTGGTTGACCAAGCCTATGTCCTGCGTGTGCCCGCAGGACTCGATCCGGCAGGGGCCGCCCCGCTTCTTTGCGCCGGCATCACCACCTACTCGCCGCTCCATCACTGGCGCGTTGGCAAGGGCCAAAAGGTGGGCATCGTGGGACTCGGCGGGCTCGGTCACATGGGCGTGAAGTTCGCCAAGGCCCTTGGCGCAAACGTTGTTCTTTTCACCACCTCTCCAAATAAATCGGCCGACGCGATTCGTCTCGGCGCAGACGAAGTCGTTATCTCCAAAAATGAATCCGAAATGCGGAAACACACGGGAAGTTTCGATTTTATTCTCGATGCGGTTTCCGCAGACCACGACCTCAATGCGTACTTGCAACTGTTGAAGCTGGACGGCACCATGACCCTGGTCGGGGCACCGGAAAAACCTGCGTCTCTGCAATCTTTTAACTTGCTGATGAAGCGCCGGCGGATTGCCGGTTCCGCCATCGGTGGAATCCGCGAAACGCAGGAGATGCTCGATTTTTGCGCGGAAAAAGGCATCACCGCAGACATCGAGTTAATCAAGATGCAACAGATCAATGAAGCTTATGAACGCCTGCTGAAAGGCGATGTGAAGTACCGCTTCGTGATCGACATGGATTCACTGAAGTAAACCGCACGGCCACGCCGCGCCCGGGGCTTTATCTGGAGCAAACTCCGGGCGGCGGCGCGCCCAGCCAAGAACGAACTTCCGAGCGTAACGGAAAAAGGAGACGCAAATGCGATACCGACTTTTGGGCAACAGTGGACTCCGCGTTTCCGAGGCCGCTCTGGGCACCATGACCTTCGGCGATGACTGGGGATGGGGCTCGGCCAAAGACGAGGCCCGACAGGTGTACGAAGCTTTCCGTGCGGCTGGGGGCAATTTCATTGACACCGCCAACTTCTACACGAACGGAACGAGCGAAGCATTCCTCGGCGAATTCATGAAGGGCCATCGCCAGAGCGTGGTGATGGCCACGAAATACAGCAATGCCGCTCCAGGCACGGACCCGAACGCGGCCGGTAACCACAGGAAGAGCATGGTGCAGGCGGCCGAAGCAAGCCTCAAGCGGCTGCAAACCGATTACATCGATCTCTACTGGGTGCACATCTGGGACCAGATAACGCCAGTCGAAGAAGTCATGCGGGGACTCGATGACTTGATTCGCCAAGGCAAGGTGCTCTATGTCGGCATTTCTGACGCTCCAGCCTGGTGGATCGCGCAAGCGAACACGCTGGCCTACCTGCGGGGGTGGTCGGCCTTCGTCGGGTTGCAGATCGAATACAGTCTGATTGAGCGAACCGTCGAGCGGGAGCTCATACCGATGGCCAAAGCGCTGAACCTCGGCTTGACCGCGTGGTCGCCGCTGGCCGGCGGCGTACTGACCGGCAAATATCACAGCCACGGGTCATCGGAACCGGGCCGCATGAGCAACGACATGATGAAGGACTTCCTGCCGGAGCGCGAACGTACCGACCGCGTCATCGCGGCCGTTGCTGCGGTGTCCGGTCAGACCGGTCGCAGCATGGCCCAGGTCGCGCTCAGTTGGCTTCGCTACCGGACCGTGCCGGTCATCCCCATCATCGGAGCGCGCAAGCTCACGCAGCTGCAGGACAATCTCGCGAGCTTCGACCTCGCGCTTTCAGCCGAGCAACTCGAGACGCTGGAAGGAGCCAGCCGGATTGAACTCGGGTTCCCACATGATCTTTATGCAAAAGAGCTGGTGCGGGCAATCGCCTACGGCGGCCTGCGAGACCGAATCTTGGCTTAAGCGGATTTGAATTTGGGCGAGGTCTTTTTGTTTTGACGACAGGGGCGGCGTCCTCATTCCGTGGTTGGACTCGGGCCCGGTAGGGCGGGCGCCGGGACGGCTTCACTTGTTTGATTCTTCCGGTTTATCCTCAGAGGACCATGACGAATCGCTTTCGAGTTCCGGGCATGTTTCCGCGACGGCTTGAGGAATTGGGTCTTTCGCCGCTGGTGGTTCTGCGGCATGCCGGCCTCCCGATGGGCTTATTTGACCAGGACAAAATCCTGGTCACGACCGAAGAGATGTTTGCTCTTTATCGCGCGATCTTGGAGGTCAGCGGCGATCCCGGAATTGGCCTCAAGCTGGGTACCGAAGAACGCGTGGAGCGCTATGATCCGATCGCCATCGCGGCGCTTTATACCCGGTCTTTTCGCGACGCTCTGCAGCGCATGGCGCGCTACAAACAGTTGACCTGTCCGGAAGAAATAAAAATTGCCGAACGAGGCAATGAATGTGCCGTGCAGTTTCTGTGGCTGCTGGCCGATCAGCCGGAGCCGGCGCCGCTGGTCGATGTCTGCTTTGCATGGATTGTCGGCATTGGCAGGCGCGGAACGGGCCGCACTGCTCACCCGAAACGCGTGGAATTCCAGCGTCCGGAATCCCACCGAAAAATGTACGAAGCGCACTTTGAGTGCCCGGTGAAATTCGGCATGCGCCACAATGTTCTGGTCTTCGACAAAGCCGTTGTCGATCAACCTTTCCTGACGCACAACGCGGACCTCCTCGCCATGGTCGCGCCGCAACTTGAAGCCGAACTCAGTCAACAACTCGCGCAAAAAACTCTCACGGAACAGGTCAAAGGAATTCTGAAAAAACTGCTCGCCGGCCAGCGGCCAACGTTGCAGGATGTAGCAGGCGAACTACACCTGAGCACCCGTACGCTGCAACGCCGCCTCACCGCCGATCGCGCGAAGTTCCAGCAGTTGATGGAAGAAGCGCGCCGGGAACTCGCGCAACACTACCTGCTTCACTCGTCCCTTGAATTGAACGAAACTGCCTATCTTCTCGGCTACGAGGACTCCAACTCGTTTTTTCGTGCCTTCCAGCAGTGGGAAGGCACCTCGCCGGGCGAATGGCGCGCCGTCCATGCGGCTGGCGCCCGGCCACCGCGGGCACCAACTTCCGCTATACAAATCTAAAGGGATCCGTCGTTCCGAACCTGCGCGCCAGCAGGCAACGAGTGCCGGGGGCCCGGTTCGCACCGTGGGTGAATTCGCATAGGCTCCGACGCCAGACAAAATACCGTTGTTTGCATGCGTCGTCAGTTGCCGGACAGGCTCGTCCGCATCTCGCGGCCGGCAGGGCCACAGCCGGACGGCAGAGGCGTTCTCGTGGTGGTGCAACCGCGCATGAATATGTATCCTAAGGGCCATCTATGGCTCAGGCGAATTTCGAGATCAGTCAGCTGCAGAGAGGTGAGCTGACTGAGTTAATAAAATTTCTCCAGCTCGCGTACCCCGGCGAAGTTCGCAGAACGACTCAACGCTTCCTGTCCTGGTATTTTCTACGAAATCCCAACATCGCCGGCGACGACTTGCCATTCTGGATCGTCAGAAACGGTGACAACATTGTCGGGCAGCTCGCCACCATCCCGGTATGGCTAAAGGTCGGGAACTCTTACACAAAATCGATTTGGATATTGGAATTCATTCTGCTTGAACAGTTTCGCGGCAAAGGGCTTGGAAAGCAGCTTGTTCTTGCAGCGCGCGACCAGTATCCAACCATGCTCACATTGGGCATCAATGAAGCTTCGACTCGAGTTTTCAAAAGTCTGGGATGGAGGGAGCTGGGAGCGATTCACCGCTATCATCGAATGCTATTCGCAGGCAACGCGGTCCCGCGGCTTGGCAACTCGAGAGCACTGCGCGAAGGGCTAAACTTGCTCTCTTTTCCGTTGCGTAGAGCCGGGGTTCGCAGAAAGACTGCAGGAAAGTACCAGATCCGGCGGGGCGTGTCCTTTGGGCCGGAGCTTGATGAACTCTGGGCACGGTCGTCCGCGCAGTGGACGGCTGCCGTGCGCCGGGACTACGATTTCACGGCTTGGCAGTTCCTGCAACAGCCGGAAAAAGTGTTTGACGTCATTCTCCTGTACGAACAACAGCAACTGGTGGGTTATGCGATATTATTTTTCAGGCTGGGAATCGGAAAGGCTCCTGCTCCAAAGGCGGCCATAAGCGACATAGTCTACGACTCCAGAAACCCGGACGAGGTGGTCGACACCTTGGTGAGTGCTGCTCTCGACGTCGCCATCGAGCGCAAAGCAGGCAGCCTTGTAGTGGATATTTTGGATGCCCGAGTAGAAGCCAGTCTGCAAAACCACGGATTCTCGCGGATTAAAATCTCACCACGGTTCATGGTCAGTTCTTCTGATTTTCAAGAGACTCTCTACAAGCCCGAAAATTGGTACTTAACTCGAGCGGATTCCGACATAAGCATATTTGAGGAGCCCAATGTCCGAGAGGCGTGACAACGTTGTGCGCGACGCCTCAGTCCAAGAAATCGGCGGCCACAATCCAATTACAGTTCCGGTAATTCAATACCACATGATTGACCGGCCATCTCCACAGTCCCGGATCCGGGGAGGATTCACACCCCCGGAACGCTTTGCGAGACAAATGGCCTACCTGAAGTCGCATGAATTCAAGTTCTATACCGCGGGCGAGCTCGTTGAATACTACCTTAGCCATCAGGTCTTTCCGCCATCGGGAATCGCCATCACATTCGATGATGGGTGCCGCGACAACTACACGAAGGCCTTCCCGGTACTCCACCAGTTGGGGATCAGAGCAACAATGTTTGTGGTTCCATCATGCATCGGCAAGATTTCCGCCATGCCGCTCGCCGAAGGCGAAGCTCCAAGGCCGCACGTGTCGCGCGAAGAGATTCTGGAAATGAGCGGTTTCGGTATCGAGTTCGGGTCCCACACCATGAATCACCGCATGGTGCACCAAATTTCCCTCGAGGACACTCAGTATGAAGTGAGTAGCGCGAAGCGTTACCTTGAAGATTTGCTGCAGTTGCAATGCAAGACATTTGCATACCCGGCCGGCTATTACACTCCTGAAGCGGAACGGGTCATTCAAGCCGCCGGGCACATTTGCGCATTTTCCACGGTGCACGGACCGCAAGACCGTATTGATTTGTATGCGATGAATCGAGTCGAGATTTTGCGGCGCGATTGGTTCTCGTTTCAATTTGGCCGTAAGGTCAATCCACTCAGGACCTGATTCCGGAATGACCTACCCTCTTGAAATCGATCGATTGAGCGTGCCTCTCCCAGGGGACAGGCTCCCCTCGTCTTCTGCGGCTCAATTTCGAGAACGCCTGTTTCCCACCAGCCAATAGCCGCAAATCATTTCCAGAGCAACCGCCCCTGGTTGGTGCAACCATAGTTACGCGGGGCCTCTTGTCCTGCCAGACCCTTTGCTCCGGCAAAAGGCTGCAGTTTCATCGCCTCAGCTTTACGCAGTTACTCCTCGTGCTGGCTGCTTGACGCAAGCGTTTCTGAGAAGGTAATGAATGAGAAATAGATTGCTGGCAGCAGGTATCGTAGGGATCACTGCTTTGGTAGCGCTGCTGGATTTCTGGACTTCCGCGGAGTTCATCGGATCGATCTTGTTCACTGTCCCGCTGACCTTGTGTGCCCTGCAACACTCCAAGCGGCTCTTGTGGGGAACAGCGTTCGCTGTCGCGGTTTTAACCATTGGGGCTGAGTTTTGGGGGGGCAATCGGGCTACTTTGACGAACCCAGGGACCGCTTTGGCGAACCGCGGCCTTCTCGTTGCGAGCTTGCTTACGCTCACAGTTTTCGTCGATTTGTGGACTCAAAAAAGTCAAAGGGCTGCCTTGGACGGCGCGGAAATAGAGCGTCAAAGAGGCAGTCTGGCAGCTCAGAATGACCAACTGGAAAAACTGGTGAACGCGGCGAAACATGATATTGGGGTGCTTCAGAATACGGAAAAACGATTAGAGCACATGACCCTGGAACTACAGATCAAGCATCAGATCCTCAACTCGGTCGTCGAGGGCACCACGGATCTCATATACATCCGGGACCTGAATAACCGGTTTACCCTTGCCAACGGTGCCTGCGCCAGGCTCTTCGGGTATAGCGTGGAAGAGATCGTGGGAAAGAACATGCGCGAATTGCTGCCAAATGACACTTACGCTGCCGTCGCCCAGAGCGACCAGGAGATTGTGCGCACCGGGGCTACTTGCACGATCGAGGAAACAGCTGAAATCGACGGCAGCACACGGTTCTTTCTGACCACCAAAGGTCCCGATCGCGACGCCATGCAGAACATCATCGGGACGATCGGCATCTCGCGGGAAATCACCGAACGTAAGAAATCCGAGGATCAACTTGCGACAGCGAATAGAGAATTGGACGCGTTTGCCTATTCCGTCGCGCACGACCTTCGTGCACCGATCCGTCACATTGATGGGTTTTCCAAACTGCTTGTTGAATGCCTGGGCGCTTCGTTGGATGAAGACGCGAAGCATTATCTGGAGACCATTCAGGGAAGTGCACGCGACATGGGGGTCATGGTCGATGACTTGCTCAACCTCTCACGCGTTGCCCGCATGGAACTGAAATTACAGGTGACCGCGCTGAATTCGTTGGTCGAGCAAGTATTGCAGCTCCTGAAGCTGGACTTAATGGACCGTAAAATCGAATGGAAGATCGCCGATTTACCTCATGTCAAGTGCGATTCCACTTTGGTGAAACAAGTCTTTGTCAACCTGCTCTCGAATGCCGTCAAATTCACGCGGACGCGCCCGGGTGCCGTTATCGAGGTCGGCGAGATTGCCGTCGACGGCCAGCCAGCGATCTATGTTCGTGACAATGGCGTCGGATTCAACATGAAATACAGTGACAAGCTATTTGGGGTTTTTCAGCGCCTGCACGCCCAGGAAGAATTTGAGGGAACCGGAGTGGGGCTAGCTACAGTCCAACGCATCGTCCAGAAACACGGAGGACGAATTTGGGCTGAAGCGGAATTGAACGAAGGCGCGACATTTTATTTCACCTTAGGAACAGCGGCGCACGCCGCTGGCTCCTCAAAGGAGACTCTTTTGTGATCAACGACGAAATAGAAATTCTTCTAGTTGAAGATAACTCAAAGGATGTCGAGCTAACCCTGCATGCGCTCCGCAAGGAAAATTTGTGCAACCTCATTCATGTCGTTCGCGACGGCGAGGAAGCTCTCGACTTTCTTTTCTGCCGGGGCGCTTTCGCCAGCCGATCTCTGGATCACCCGCCGAGACTCGTGATTCTCGACTTGAAATTACCAAAGGTCACCGGATTGGAAGTGCTGCGGGAAATCAAGAACAACGTCCATACGCAGGCGATCCCGGTAACCGTACTCACATCATCAAAAGAGGATCGCGACCTTGTGGAGAGCTATAAGTTGGGAGTTAACAGCTATATTCAAAAGCCGGTGGACTTCAACCAGTTTAGGGAGACCGTCAAGCAATTAGGGCTCTACTGGCTGGTAGTGAACCAACCCCCACCGTCCAGCGCGTTCCAGAACAAATAACGAGAGTGGGGTGCCAGAAATAAGGTACCGCCCCCGAGGACAAGGTCATCGCATGTTCGTTTCTCCGCCGCAATTCACATTCAAACACGGTTGGGCGTGGCGCATATTTATGGCGCTGATCACTTTGACTATCGCGGCCTTTGCTGCCGTCGAATACAGGGATAGCCATGAGATCGATCCCTGGTTTCTGACGTTCGTCTTGGTCTGTGTTGCTCTGACTGCATTCGCATTCATTGCGATCGGCAAGATTGAGGTGCGGGGCCATGATGAAGGTCTGGCCCGGGTTTCACTGTTCGGCGTGCGGGAGATTCCATGGAATGATGTGACCGAATATCGTTACCGCCAAGTACCCGTCAATTATGCAGCTCATTTCGGCCTGGTAGGGTACCTGCTCATGATCTTTGCCCGCAAAGGCAGCGGCAGTGCCAGTCTGCAGCGACGGCTTAAGATTAAGGGTCAAGACGGTGCTGCGATCACCATATCGGAAAACGTTCGCGACAGCGAGGAAGTCATTCGCTTAATTTTATCACGCGTGCAGCCGCGGCTCCTGGCCCTGGCTCGCTCCTATCTTGATTCGGGGGCCGGGGGTTCTTTCGGTAAAATAACTCTTTCGACGAATGGCTTAAGCTGGAAGGGCAAGGACCCAGTTCCATACGCAAATCTCATGAAGCCGAGGATCGACGGACAGAAGCTCAGGATCAAAGTTCAGGGCAAGTGGCTTGATCTTGTGGCAGTGAATTGTGACGCCGTCCCCAATGTCTTCATTCTGCTCGATCTTGTCGACGAACAGTTGGCAAAGGCGGGCGTTTCTACACAGGACGTATTGCGCGCATCCTCACAGATTGATCGCTTCCGCGCGAAGTAGGATTTCGAGACAGTTCGTCGAACGGTTTCAAAGTTTGGTTTACTTCAGGGAAGCGGCGCCAGAGCCGGGCGGGTGAGTAGCGGCCTCACGAATGAGGATGGGAAAGCGCGGGAAAGAAAAACTGCCGGCAACATCGTCGATTACATTTATCTGACAGAGGTACAGGCCAGGTTGGAGCGATTGCAGCGCCAGGTCCATCTGGAAGGTTACGGCTTTGCGTTCAGGGGAGTTCATTTCGTTAAGCGTGGTCACCGCGGACTCGAAGACTTTCGCGGAGTTCTGGATAAATTCGACGCTGGAGAAAACGCGAACGGCGTCGTGCGCTGACTTCGCGGCGGGATGTAATTTCGCCTCGTTTTGCGGTTCGACTGATGCCGTCTGCTCGGGACTTTTCCCTTTGGCTGGATCATACACCTCGTATTGCAGGTACAGGTGCTGGTCCGCCGTAAAGACGTGAGTGATGTTGGGGACAAGCTCCACTTGTTGACGGACCAGCGGATTGCCGAGTGTTTTTTTTCCGGTGACAGGAACACGCTGGCTGCTTAGTATGACGGAGCTCATTTTCAGCGGGGATTTGCGCAGGTCGGGAATGCGCACATCGGTTTCAAAGGAACCCATTCTGCCGGTCTGATTTTCGCGGACGACGAACTTCAGGTGATAGCTGCCGGGAGCCAGCACGAAACCGGTGTTGTACTGCACGTTTTTGCGGCGAACATCGCGCGTGCTTTCAACGGCAAGTTTTACGGTGTCGCGCAGGCGGCCGACAGCCAGCTGGACGGGGGTTTTGTAGTTGCCTTGTTTAGCAGACGGACCGGCGCTGGCCAAAGCTACGCCAATGATGTCGATGGTGGCGTTATCTTTATCTTTCGCAGTTAGGAAGGGGATTTGCGAGCCGGGGATGACCAGGGACACAGCCAGGTAGTAGTGCGATTCGTCTTTGCGGAAGTAGGAAGCGCCAGCGTACAGCGGAACATCGACGCTCGGCAGCTGGGCCGCTAGTTCGTCTGCAAGTTGCTGCTCACGATCAGCGCGATTGGAATGGACAAAATCGCGGCCCGCATAATAGCCCGCGCGGAAATCGAGTTTCGCGTCGGGGCGATTGATGGTGACTTTGAGGTGGCGGAACTTGCCATCCTTGGCGGGGTTGTTGCTGGTGAAGCCAAGCACATAGTACGCGGAACTGTCTTTCTGCACCTGGCTGAAGACGCCGCTGAAGTCATTGCTGTCGAAGAAAGCCTTGCCCCCGGTGTCAGCGGAGAGGGTCCCCAGGGTGTCCTGGGAAGCGGCATTGCCATTTAGATCGTTCAGGATGGACGCGCCGGAGTATGCGGATTGGCCATGCAGGCTGGCGTTTTGCGCTTCTCCTCCGGGCGGGAAAGCTTGCAAGCCCCGAACGTCGAGCGAATAGATGGCCGTATTGGCTTTCACGGCGGCGGCAGTTGCGGAGCGCACAGCGGATTGATTGTCAATGTCCGATTGGGTGATGCCGTTGCTGAAATAGATGACGCTCTTTTTTTGCGGTAGTTTGCCGAGCACTTGCATCAGGGACTGGATGGCAAGGAGTTTGCGATCAGCGGTGAAGGCGTTCAAATCGGTGTCGTCTTCGGCGAAGGAGCCGCTGTTTTCCGGAGTGCCTTCAGAGCTGCCCGTAGTTCCTGTGTCAAACCCCTGGCCTTCCGTTGCTTTGTAGGCGGAGAGGCCGGCCAGCAATTTCGGCTGATCATCGGTGAAATCAAGATCGACGTGCATGTTGCTGGCGAGCGAAACGAGAGCGATCAGATCCGCGGGCTGCATTTTGGTGCGGACGAATGTTTTTGCAGAGTCCACGGAACGGTCAATGTCTTCGGGCTGCATGGCGGAAAAATCGAAGAATAGAACGATCAGACGTCGATCGCGAGCGTCGAGCGTGGGGGGAGCTTTTGTGCTGGAGTGCAAGAGCGTGCCCGATTTGCCAGGCGCCGCAGCGGCGCCCGAGACGGTGGCCGCGGTGCTGACCGGGGCCTGCTCCACATCCTCGAAATCAAACGTGGAAATCTGCTGCTTTTTGCCGTCTTCGTAAAGCGTGAAGTCTTCTTTCTTGAGATCGCGAAGAGGGTTTCCCTTTTTGTCGCGGGCCACGACATTTACCAGCACCAACTCGGTGGTGACTTGAATGCGACCCTCGTTGTTGGCGGCCTGATTGGAGTCCTGGGCGGCAAGCGGCGCGACTTGCGCGAGCAGGAGTGCGCTCGTGAAGACAGTGAATATTTTCCGGATGAAGTTCTTGGCCATGTTATTTAAAAGCGAAAACGTGCCAACAGCGTGATGCGGCGCATGTTGCTCACGCTGGTAATTTCACCGAAGGTCAGCGAATTCACGACCGTGTTGACGGAAGCATAATTCGCGTGGTTAAAAATATTGCTGGCAGCAATGCGCAAATCGAGAGCGCGGGTTTCCTTGATGAGGATGGTGCGATTCAGGGTCATGCTCATGGTGAACGTTCCGGGCCCTTCAATGGTATAGCGTCCCGCGTCGCCGTAATTGGTGCCATTCGGATTTTCGCAATTTATTCCAGGGGTGCAAAAGGCCGCTTTATTGAACCAATCGAGCGTGGTCGGATTGGGAATGGAAATGGTCTGGCCGGGCACAACATTGGCGCGCAACGAGCCACTGACCCCGCGATCAATATCCAGCGTACTTCCAAGCACGCTGGGCGTGAGATACAGGCCCGATGCCACGGTGAAACTCCCGCTCCACTGCCAGTTGGAAACGATTCTGGAGCGGAGACCGCCGCCCTGGGAGAAGAATCGGCGATTTTCGCCGAACGGCAGGTCGTACATCCAGGTGCCCGTCAGTTTGTGAGTCTGATCGAAACTGGAAAGGCCGCGGTCGGCGAAAATAGCAAAGGGATTTTGCGCCACAACGCCGCCACCGCCGGCGATCGAGGCGGCATCGTCGAGAGACTTGGACAAAATGTACTGCACGCCGAGGCCGAGACCCTTCGACATGCGACGGCGAGCGCGCACGGTGGCGGCATGGAGGATAGAATTTCCCTCGGAGGATTCGTAGATGAACGGTTGATCGCCGTCAACGACGAGCGCGCGCTCCGTGTCCAGCCGCGTGCCTTTGGCACCGTTGTAGCCAATGTTGACCACTACATTGCCCTTGAATTCATGCTGGAGATCAAAGTTCCAGATTTGCACGTAGCCGAGGGCGTAGTTGGGATCAACAGCGAAGTTGTTGGTTACGGTGCCTTGCAGGACGGTGGGGAAGCCATTGGCCAGGGTGAGAGGCGCGCCGGACGTGAGGCTGGTGAGATTTGCGACATTGGTGGCGGTGTTGGCGAACGGGGCTTGGAACGCGAAATTCTGAATCATGATTCCGTACTGGGCGAGGTTGTAGTTGATGCCGTAGCCGGCACGGACGACGGTTTTCTGCATGGGCTTCCAGGCGATGCCTATGCGTGGAGCGAAATTGTTGCGGTCGGGGCGGATCAGCGATGGCAGAGGTGATCTCTGAAACGGAGGTGATCCGGACGGCAACGCCGCGCCCTCCGGTACGACGGGGACGGCTGTGGAGAAACCGGGCCCAACATCCAGATTGGTGATGCGACTATCGGCTTCCGTGTACGGGCCGACGTATTCGTAGCGCACTCCTAGATTCAGAGAGAGGTTGGCGAAAATGCGCCAGTCGTCCTGGGCGAAAAGGTCGAGAGAGTTGGCGCGAAAATTATAGGAGTTGGCGCCGAATTGCTGGGAGGTTTGCTGCGGGAGGCCGAGGAGGAAGTCTGCGAAATCGTAGCCGGTGTCGGGCAAGGGTTGGGTGCCGCCCGCGGCGTACTGCGAAGTAGCGAAACCGGTGAAGACAAAATTGCCTTCGGCATTTCTGGCGGATTGGAAGCTTTGCAGAATGCGGCGATAGTCGCCACCAAAGCGCCAGTTGTGCTTGCCTTTATTCCAGGAAAAGGTGTCGGAGATGGTGTAGGTCTGATCGAGTTCGCGGCGGGGGGTGGGATCGCCCAGTCCGCCGAAGGAAGTGAAGTTGATTGCCGGTAAGCCCCAGTCGAATGGGGTGGAGGAGATGCCGCTGATCCCCGTGTTTCCGGCGACATTGAGAATGTCGGAGTACAAATTCGTGGTGGAAACGTGGTTGTGGTTATAGCTCACGCGAAAAATATTGATGTAGCGATTTTTGCCGTAGGTCCAGCCGCCGCTGGCATTTAATCCCTGGGTACCGGCGTGACCGTCAAGGGTGGGAAATTGACCCACGAGGCTAGTGGAGCTGCGAGCCCAGTTCAGACCAAAGTTGATGTTGTTTTGGGAGCGGCGGCCGCCGCTTCTTCCTCCTCCTCGTCCACCGAATCCTTGATTGCTGGTGGTGGCGTTAAAATTGTGGGTGAGGCGCAGGATTATGGCGTCAGAGTTACTGGGAGCGGAAGTTAAATATTGAAAATTTTGTCCAGCGGCGGTGGTCGCGATGTTGGGAAGGGGAATGTATTGCAGGAGAGCGTTGGCTTGCGGGGCGATTTGCGCCGGGTTGAGCTGGTTCACAACGCTGTTGAATTGATACGGCTGGCCGGTCGCGGGATCGAAAAGTTCGACAGGTTTGCCATCGTTATAGGTTGCGCCGGAAAAATCGCCGTTGCGTTCGGCGACCGAGGGCACGCGGGAGAAAAGATCGTAGGGAGTGTCGCCGCGGCTTCCACTCCAAGCGGCGAAACCATACCACTTGTTGCCACCATTGGAAATTTTGGGGATGTTGATGGGGCCGCCGACGTTGGCGCCAAAGCGGGATTGATTGTATTGCAACTTGGGTGCCGTGACTCCGCTGAGAGAGTAGGGGGCCGCGTCGAGCGCGGCGTTGTCGTTGGAGTAGTACAGGAAGCCGTGAGGCTGATTGCTACTGAGGCCGCGTCCACCGATGCGGCCGATGGCAATCGGGCCACCGCCGCCCCGACCGCCGAACCCTCCTTGACCCTGGCCGGTCCCACCACCAGGGCCGTTGGGTCCACCGTAGGGATTATTGCCGGTGGCTTGCACGCGGTCGCGAAATTCGTCCATGCGTTCCTGGCGTTCGTCATCGTTGCCATTGCCGAAGTCCTGCGTGCGAGCCTGGGTGCCGCTGACGCTGACGGATTCGGTTGGGACGTCGACACCGGCGCCGTTCAAGGGGAGGCTGGAGAAGTCGGTGTTGTTCTGTGCGCCAGGCCGTCCCGCGCCGCCGCTTTCTGAATTGTCCAGCGTGGCAGAAAGTTCATTGCCGGCGGATTGGCTCTGAGAAGTTCGTCCAGCGGAGTTGGGGGCGTTTGCGGTATTGGATTGTTGCTGGCGCGAGGCCAGGACTAGTTCGGCGTCAATTTTCGCGGACGAATTTTGCGGATTGAGAACAACCTCCTGCGTGAAGATGGCAAAACCCATGAATTCGATGCGTATGACGTAGCGGCCGCGGGGAACGCTGGTGAAAGCGAAGTTGCCTTGATTGTCGGTTACGGCGGCGTATTTTTTCCCGGTAAGAGTGTTCGCGGCGGTGATGGCGGCGCCCGGGAGCGGGGATTTGCCGCTATGAGCAGACCCGGCTATTCCGTAGGTTTCGCTAGGGGTTGGCGAGGGTTGCTGGGCGTGCAAGGCTAAGGGTAACGCGAAAACGATCGCGACCAAAACGCTGATCGGAATGCCGCAAACAATCGCCTTCACCTACACTCCCTCTATAAGTTCGTTGAACTATTGTTGCGGCGGGTTGCTCGCGGGCGCTGCGGCCAGTGGAGGATTGGCAGGCGCATTCGCCGCTGGCGCAGACCTTGCGCGGTTTTGCTGCATGCGCTCCCACTGCTCGGGCGAGAGAACCAAGGCGTTTCTGGGTTCGAAGACGTTGTTTCGCGATGCGCCGCGAATCATGACGTGGTCCCCCGGATGAATGTCGGCCATGGTGATGCTCTCGCGACCTTTGCGGAGCGAGGTATCTTCATTGAGCTCAAGAGTTTGCGTGACGTTATCAGAGCGCAGAACAGTCAGCTTGGGAGGGTCGATGGATTTGACCTCGCCGGCTACGTAATCTTTGCCGAGCTCGCCCGCAGGGGGGCCTCCTGGTCCTGCACCGCCGCCAGGCCCTCGGCCGCTTCCGAATCTTCCGCCGCCGTTCCCGCCGACAGTGTTCGCAGAACGGCCGCCAATCATCTCGGCATTGACGCTATGGTCAGAGTTTTCTGGTCCACGCACCATGACAGAGTCACCAACTTTAAAATCGGTGAGGGCGGCGGGCTGACGGTCCTTGCGAAATTTGGTATTGGCGGACAACTTCACCAAGACTCTGCTCCCGTCAGGCTTGGTCACTTCGATGGAGCCTTGAGTCATCGCGGTGATCTTTCCGATGGCGCCGCGGCCGCTCATTGTTCCTCCGCGTCCGGGGCCGCGACCCTCGCTGGTGGGTGCGCCCTGGTCTTGATTTGGTGGCATACCGTCAGGGGTTTGAGCACCGGCGGAGGCGACTAGAAGCAAAAACAAGAGTGCTGCCAAGCAGCAGTTCGGAATCAAAAGCGCATCGCGGCGGCACTTCGGATTGTCGTCCATAAGACTCTGGTCGTGCTGAACTTTGCTCATCCTTAAAATAAACCGCCATTTCTCGTTGACAGGCTCGCGTGCGAGTGACCGCGTAGTATAAAAGCGTCCCACCTGACAGGGCAGGAAGGGCCGCAACTTCGGCCCTACTTCTGTTATTCCGATACGGGAGGTAGAAAGTTCCCGACCGATTCTGACCTATAGCCTAGACAAAACAGTAGCTGAACTTGCAGACCGTTCATATGCCACAACAAGGGTGTCGGGCGACGCGGAACCGAGCCCCGCAAGAAAGCTGGATGAAGGATCTTCGTCGGCGGCCTTGGATTCCTCGCTTGCACTATCAAGCTCCCGCTGTCCATGAGGCCAAAGCAATTCTCAAGGCGCTTCCGATTCCACGGGAATAATCCTCGCCGTCACACTTTTTCGCGTTCCTTCCTCCACATCGACTTTTTCGCCTTTCCCTCCATGCTTGTTCAAAAACCACGGCTGCCGCATGTCCTCCTGCAACTCCTCGAATGCCAACACAACGAAGCTCCCGGCATTCAGCCCTCGGGCGGTGAAGTGTCCACGTTCGTCGCTCGTTTCTTGTTGATACGAATCGGGCCGTGCGCGATGCTCTAGGTTTGGGACCACCACTACTACTGCATACGGCACCGGTTGCGCGTGGCTATCTAACACCGTGCCGTCGATCGTTGCACCTTTGGCGCTTACCACTACATCCAAGTACAGATCTCCGTTCGTTTCAAATCCAGAATCTGCCACATTCCGTCCGCCAAAGTTCACCGACTTCGTGTAGTAGTCGCGTAAGCTATCGGAATGTGCCCCGACGACTAAATAATATTTCCCGCTTGGCACGTTTTTCATCTCAAACGATCCATCACTATTAACCACCGAGTTGGAAGTCGGCCGAATATATGCCGCGCCTTCCGCAATACCCGATAATGTGTTCGATTCATTTTCTGCGATGGGAAGCAAGTTCACGTTTAACTGGGCCCAATCAAATGTTCCATCAGTATCGAGGTGGAATTTGCCGTGTATTTGCCCGACCGGTTCAGTCTGCAGTTGCACCCCCACGACATCGCTGTTGTCCACTTCGATCGACGGAGCCAACCGCACCATCTGCATGTCGGGCTGTCCTCCGCTGCCAATTCCCTTAACGACAAGCATCACGACCACGTACGATCCCGGCAAGACATTTTGATATTCGAATCGATTGTCCTGCCTTAATTCCTCTGGAGCATCCATGCCTGCACCGCCCAGTTTTGAGGTGAGAATTAACCTCACCATCGCCTGACTCGGTACTCCTGCTACCGTTCCACTTACTCGATATGCATGGGTCAAGAGCACACCAAAATTCACCGCCGCGTCCTGTCCCCCGCGTACTTCCACCGCAATAGCCCGGGTCTTATCTATCGTCCCGGGATAGAAGGTCGACGCATAAATCAATGGTTCCTTTGTTTTTCCTTTCTCATCAACATGCACGACCGGCTCTCGTTGAGACGGTAGAGCTGAAATAAGATATTTCCCTGGTCGTAAATCAGAAATTCTGTATTCGCCAAGATCGTTTGTCGTCGCAGAACCAAAAGACCCGAGCATTCCAGTTAAGGGCATGGAGCCGGGCAGCGTTGCGTTCACAGAGACGGCGCTGATCGGATCTCCGTCCGAGTCCACAATCTTTCCCGAAATCACACCCGCGGCGTCCATCTTAAACTTCAACATGGTGATGCTTTGCCCCGGCTGCAATGTAAACGTCCTTTGACCGGGGCTCGTCATTGTCTGCACAAAACCAGTGTGTTGGAGGTTCACCGTGTATCTCCCCGGCGGGATGTCCTCGATAGAGAAAGTGCCGTCCGCGCTTGTCGTCGCGGAATGGGGTCCGAATGATTGCGCGGCTCCGCCGAACACCTCAACACGTACTTTTCGTATCGGCTGCCCGCTTTTCGCTTCTATGACTGTTCCATGGATACTTTGCTTCTGCGGTTCTTTCGGGGAATCTATTTGACCCAGGCAATTTGCCGTGACCACCAAACAAGAAAATGCGATTACCATCCAACGTACCATGCAGACCTCCGGGCGAACAGCCGCAACACTTCCCGGTGACAAGTTATATCATGGTGCCTATATATCACTGACTAACATCGAAGCATTCGCCTGCCAGGCGACGGTTACACCGTAGAGGCTGAGGCTGAATGATGCTGCACAAGCGAAGGTACGGGAGCACTCATTCGCATCACTGCGTGGGAGCGGGTAGGCACTTAGAGACGTATGCTTGGCGCGCTTGTGCGCGTCTATCGGCCACGGCCCGAAAGCGAGTGGTTGCGTAGCGGAATTCCCGAACAACGGATCATTTCCGAGGAACTTTGGAACATGATGGAGGCGCGGCGCGAAAGTGGGAAGCGTCTGTACGGCGATGCGAACCGACACAGTGGCCTCATGCACACTCAACGGAATTGCTACCGACGATCATGGAGGCGCACGGATCGCCAGCGCGAAGTTTCGGAGATTACGGAGCGTGTAGTTTCGCCGAGCAAGGATTCGATTAAGACCCAGATTGCCGCCATGCGGACAACAGCAAAATCAGAATTGAAGGATTTGCGGAGTTTACTCGGCGGGGATGTGACGGGCGCCCGCACTGCGTTGCTGAACCACGGCGATGGAAGTCAAATGAGGGCCGAAGGAAAAGTCCACGTTGCGAAGGGGAATTGAAATTTCTTTGGGCAGCTACCTAGGGATGGTGCCGGGGGCCAGAATCGAACTGGCTACGCCCGCCTTTTCAGGGCGGCGCTCTACCACTGAGCTACCCCGGCACATGTAACTTTAAAATTGTAGGGGCGAGAACGAGTTGTGTCAATTCAGGACGCGATTCTTTCCAACAAATGTTGAATGGACGTGCGCACCCGACGGAAACTCTGTCTTGTGCAACGGACTACGACAGGGAGTCGTCGTGCTCGCGCATCCAGTTGCGATTCTTGAGCACTTCGCGCGGCTTCGTGCCGTCAGGCGGCCCCACAATGCCGTCCTTCTCCATAATGTCGATCAAGCGCGCTGCGCGGCCATAGCCGATGCGCAGCCGGCGCTGCAGCGTCGAAGTAGAAGCGCGGCCGGCATCGCAAACGACACGAATGGCGTCCTGATACAGGGCATCGTCGACGTCGTCCGCAGCTTCCGGCTCGCCGTCAGCACCGCCCTCCACCTTGCCGTTCTCGTCCTTGGGAGCTTCCAGAAGCTCTTCTTGATACTTGGCCTGGGCCTGCGCGCGCCAGAAGTCGCAGACAGCCACAATTTCGTCTTCCGTGACGAGTGGCCCGTGAATGCGATGCAGGCGCGATGAGCCGGCAGGCAAGTAGAGCATGTCACCGCGTCCCAGCAGCGATTCCGACCCGTTCGAATCGAGAATCGTTCGCGAGTCCACTTTGCTGGCTACGCGGAACGAAATGCGGGCGGGGAAGTTGGCTTTGATCAGACCGGTGATCACGTCGACCGACGGACGCTGCGTTGCCAAAATCAAATGGATGCCTACCGCGCGGGCCATTTGTGCCAAGCGGGTAATGGACTCTTCCACATTGTTGGTGTCCACCATCATCAGGTCCGCCAGTTCGTCGATGATAATCACCAGGTAGGGAAGCGGCTTGTGTTCGCTGTCGACATTTTCAAACAGCGACAGAGATTGGTTCTTTTGGAATGTGCGATTGTATTGATCGATATTGCGGACACTCTTTTGTGCAAGTAGCTTCAGACGGCTTTCCATTTCACGAGTCGCGTTGCGCAATACGTTTGAAGCCACCTTGGGATCGGTCACCACCGGCGCAATAAGATGAGGGATATTCTCGTAAAGGTTCAGTTCAAGCCGCTTCGGATCGATCAAAACCATCTTTACGTCGTCCGGCGTGGCCTTATAAAGAATCGACATCATCAGCGAGTTGATGAACACGCTCTTACCAGTGCCGGTTGAACCGGCAATCAGCAAGTGGGGCATGGCAGCCAAGTCGGTCACGCGGATGCGACCATGCAGGTCGCGGCCCATCGCCAGCGTCAATTTGCTCGGCGAATTGACAAACTCAGGCGCTTCGATAATTTCGCGCAGCGCAATCGTCTGGCGATGTAGATTGGGAACTTCGATGCCGATTGTGGACTTGCCCGGAATGCGCTCAATCAGAATTGATTCCGCCTGCAGCGCCAGGCACAAATCTTCCGTCAAACCGATGATGCGGCTGTATTTCACACCCGCTTCCGGCTTGAACTCAAACGTAGTGACGACCGGACCCGGGTTGATCTGGGTCACGCGCCCCTGAATGTCGAACTCGGCGCACTTTTCCTCAATGGCCCGCGCCCGATCCTTCAGCTCATCTTCGTTGATCGCCTTGCTGCGCATTCCTTCCTGCAACATGGAAGGAGAGGGCAATTTATAATTGGGATTTTCCTTGGCGATCTTGACTTCAGCGACTTTCTTGGCGGCTGCCTTTTCCACGTCACGATTCAGAACAAAGATGGGAGTCTTGTGCGGAGCGTCCTTTTTGCCGTCGGCGTCTTCCGGGTCTTCGGCAGTGTTCTTGCCGCGGAAGATATCCCCCCGGTCGGCAAGATGAATGGTTTTCGCTTCCTCGGGGGCTTCCGTTCTGCCGAGCGACTGCGGAGGCACCGGCTTGCGGCCGGAAATGCGGGATTCCTCCACCCGCCGGCGATTGCGATCCTGTTCGCGCTCTTCCTGCCAATCGTGCCAGCGCGCCGCGACCTTTTGTAGAATCCCTAGTTTTTCCACTTTGCCCAGAGGGCCCTTGGGGCCGCTCGCCCACGCGTGAGCGCCGCTGAAGGAAAAGCTGGTGGTCATATAAAGAGCCGTCAGAAAAACGGCCGGAGCCACCAGATAGGCGCCCCAGTTAAAACTGGCGCGCAGAGTTCCCGAAACGAGCGTTCCCAGGAAACCCCCGGACGGGATCGTTCCCCGAACGTCCGGAACATGGAGCAGCGCCAGCAGCGATGGCAGGGACAACAAGAGAAGCAGATAGCCGATGATGGTCGCAAAATGGGATTCGATCGCCCGGCTGCGTGCCCAGCGCCAGCCAATCATGCTGATGGCAATGGGGAGCAGGAAGGCGGCAAATCCGAAAATCTGAAACAGGGCGTCAGACCCATACGCCCCAACCGGCCCAATCCAGTTCCTGGCCGGGCTGCCTTCTGGAGACGGGGAACTCACATTGAACGCCGTGTCCTTCGGATAATAGGAGAGCAGCGCCGAGGCCATCAATAGGGCCACGGTGATACACAAAACCCCGATCAGCTCATTGAGCCGTTTATTCTTAGTTGGAGTCAGAAAGCGCAAGCGATTCTCCTCAGCTGTTTGGGGAAGGCTGAGTGCCGACGGGTTGCTGGCGCTTATCGCAAGCCCGCCTGGAGGAACTCTGAACTCACCCAATATAGCAAACATCACTTGCGAAGCAAAAGGTTTCCAGCCCCGAGTTTCCTGCAGCCTAGCGCATCATCCCGGATGCCCAGAGCAGCACAACGGCTCCCACGACAATGCGGTATACGGCAAAGGGGACAAAACCGTGTTTGCGTACCCATCCGAGGAACCAGGCCACCGCGCCATAGGCCACTAGAAAGGACACAACAAACCCAATCGCCAGCACCACCCAGCCATGCTGGTCGATATGAGTAACCCCAATGGCGTTTTCTCCGTGACCATGCAAGGACTTGAAAAGGTCGTAGCAGGTGGCCACGGCCATGGTGGGGATGGAAAGGAAAAAGGAAAATTCCAGAGCCGATGCCCGCGACATCCCGGCAAGCTGTCCTGCGGCGATGGTGGACATGGACCGGGAAGTGCCCGGAAAAACCGCCGAGAGTATTTGACACGCGCCGATCCAGATGGCCTGAGCCAGGCTCATCTCTTCCATCCGCCACGTACGGATGCGGCCCTCCGCCGGCTGCGGTCCGGCAAGTTCAGCTTTCGCGTTTCTAGCATCCACAATCCACATCAGCAAACCGCCGACGAGCAGCGAGGTTCCCATGATCACCAGACTTTCCAGATGTTTGCCGATGATTTTGGTAAGCAGGAAGGCTGGAGCTGCCGTGGTCACAAAGGCGGCCGCAACCAGGCTCAGCGGGTGCGTAAATACCGTGCGGTCGCCCCGCTCTCCTGCGGGGAACGTCGAGAGCATTTTGGTGATGCTCTGCCGAAAGTAGACCGGAAGGCAGAGAATGGCTCCCAACTGGATAACGATCGTGTACATTTTCCAGTACCCATTGGCTAAGTCAATGTGCAGCAAAGCCTCGGCGATGCGCAAATGGGCAGTCGAACTAACAGATCGGAAG